>Ga0316205_10000318_pt1 | contig 99708 bp, 108 predicted proteins | sample 3monthpyrite_MG_FD_204941 | JGI IMG/M metagenome (GOLD analysis project Ga0316205, IMG submission 204941) | Microbial mat bacterial communities from mineral coupon in-situ incubated in ocean water Damariscotta River, Maine, United States -... | ecosystem: Environmental > Aquatic > Marine >... | reverse complement strand
CCCAGGATGAAAGCTGGGGGGTGAAAGCCAGGGATGGCTTTCATACAAAAAAGTGAGTCGCCAACAAGGCGAAACCACAGAATTCAAGTTCCCGTAAAGCATAGCTACTGTAGGATTAGGTCAAAATCTGTTATTAGATATGTCAGATCTGATATAAGCCACTACAATCCATCACACCCTCACCCCAGCCCTCTCCCTAAGGGAGAGGGAGTTAACGGGACTGCAGTGATGTCAGATCTGGTATAAACCACTACACATTATACGCCGTCAGCTAAAGCGAACACCTACAAAATAACAAAAACATTGCGCTTTTATTTGCGTTCATTCGCGGTAATCTTTTGACTTTGACGTTAACTATCAGATCCCACCCTTAAACATCAATATACCGGGCAATCAATCCCACCTCGGCCATCGCTTTATCCAGCGCAATCTGAATTTTATAACCACCGCCTTTAGCTTCATCCATTGCATTACCCTGCATGTCCTGCATATTATCTAAAACAATATCAACATTGCCCGATGGTTTGATCAGCTCTAATCTGTCCCCCACTTTTATTTTGTTTTTAACATCTATTTCAGCCATGCCGGTTTCAAAATTATAATTAACCACTTCACCAACAAATTGTTGCTGGTGACTCATGGAATTACCCTGCATATAATTCTGATATTCGTGGGTGTGGTGGCGTTGATAAAATCCGTCGGTGTAACCGCGGTTGGCCAGGTTTTCTAACACGCCTAATAATTCCGGGTTAAATTCTTTTCCCTGTGAGGCATCTGAAATTGCCTGTTTATAACTTTGTGCGGTGCGTGCAACATAGTAGTGGGATTTTGTGCGGCCCTCAATTTTTAAACTGTCGATGCCAATATCTACCAGTTGTTTAACATGCTCAACTGCGCGCAAGTCTTTGGAGTTCATAATGTAGGTGCCGTGTTCATCTTCTTCCACCGGCATCTGTTCGCCGGGGCGATTCGCTTCTTCTAAAAACATCACTTCATCGGCGTCGGGGTGGCGAGCATCGCCCATATCTGAAAATTGAATTTTTTGTTCGGCCATGGATTGATTTTCATGGTCTTTAGGTTTGTAAACACCTTCGGCATTTTGTTCAGACGGCGTTGATTTATAATCCCAGCGGCAGGCATTAGTGCAGGTGCCCTGGTTCGGGTCGCGGTGATTGAAATATCCCGACAATAAACAGCGCCCGGAATAGGCAATGCAAAGTGCGCCGTGTACAAATACTTCGAGTTCCATGTCGGGGCATTCCTGACGGATTTCTTTTATTTCATCCAGCGATAATTCCCGCGATAAAATAATGCGTTCAATGCCCACGGATTTCCAGAACTTTACCGCCGCGAAATTTACCGTATTTGCCTGCACCGATAAATGCACCGGCATGTCGGGCCAGCGTTCGCGCACCATCATAATTAACCCCGGGTCGGCCATTATTAATGCATCCGGTCGCATTTGAATTATCGGCTCCATATCTTTTATGTAGGATTTTATTTTACTGTTGTGGGGCATCAGGTTTGAGGTGAGATAAAACTTTTTACCGAGTGCGTGGGCTTCATTAATGCCAATGGCGAGGTTATCTTCCATAAAATCATTATTGCGCACCCGCAGGCTGTAGCGCGGTTGCCCCGCGTAAACCGCATCGGCGCCATAGGCAAACGCATAGCGCATGTTTTTAAGGGTGCCGGCGGGGGAAAGTAATTCTGTCTGTTTCATGTTAATGCGTTCTATTAAAGTGAAATGAAGCTGAGAGGGGGTGACATTTTACCTTAAATTTTACGGATAGGTTACACTCTTAAGTATGATTGAATTAATTGAAAATATCGCACAGAACATCTGGGCGGTTTATCTGGATACCGCCATCTGGTTGCTGCTGGGTCTGCTGGCGGCGGGGCTGGTAAAAGTGTATATCCCCGAAGATGCGATGAAAAAATGGCTGGGAGGCAGTGGGTTTTCAGCGGTGGGTAGAGCCTCATTATTTGGCGCGCCTTTGCCGCTTTGCTCGTGCGGCGTGTTACCCGCGGCCATTGGTTTGCGCCGTGCAGGGGCATCTAAAGAGGCGACGGTTTCATTTTTAATTTCCACCCCCGAAACCAGCATTGACTCGGTGGCGGTGACCTATGCATTAATGGGACCGGTGATGGCGGTGTATCGCCCCATTGCGGCTTTGTTCAGTGCCATGATTACCGGCATGATGGTGGCCATATTTAATGGTGATGATCGAGAGCATAACATCGACGATAGCCTGGATATATCCGGCTGTGCCGGTACTGATGATGAAGTAAGTCGCTGTTGCAGCACCGATAGTTGCGCGAATATGCCCGAAAAGGCGCTGAATAACAAGCTGGTGCAGGCACTGCATTATGCGGCAACCGATTTACTCGATGACATCTCTAAATGGATGGCCTTCGGGATAGTTTTTGCAGGCGTTATGATGGCGGTCATCCCCGATGGCTGGCTGGCGCAATGGGGGCAGGGTATGGCTGCCATGCTGGTGATGCTGGTGGTGGGTATTCCGCTGTATATTTGTGCGGTAGCCTCAACACCGGTTGCCGCAGGTTTGCTCGTGGCCGGCGTTTCCCCCGGTGCCGTGCTGGTGTTTTTACTGGTGGGGCCGGCAACCAATGCCGGTGGCATAATGCTGATTAAAAAGGAGCTTGGGAATAAAGTCACGATGATTTATCTTGCCGGTATCTCACTGGTGAGTTTAATTATGGGATATTTGCTGGACTGGAGTATTGCCTTTTACAACTTTCAGATCGATGCTCGCCAGCAGCAGCAAAATAATATTATTCCTGAATCGTTAAGTTTAATCGCAGCGTTGCTACTTTTGCTGCTAGTGGTGCCGGTAATACGCAACCGCCTGATGCCGTTTTTTCGTTAGGTTATTGCTGTGTTATGGGGCATTATTAGTGAGTATGTTATTAAGAAAACATTTGAGGTTAGTATGATTAGAGCTGTACTCTCGGAAAAATTGTTATCTCCTAAGCCGTTAGATATTCGGTTTATGTTAATTTTTCTATCTCTGGTATTGGCATTGGGTGGCATGCAAAGTGCGAAGGCTGAAGGTGTTTTTTTAGAGAAGAAAAAAGACCAGCATCAATTAAGTGGTGCTGATTTAAACAGGATTAAAGCCGAATATCAAATCCGCTTTGGGAAAAAAGCCAGCAGTACATACTCGTATCAATCGAGTAACCCCTGGGAAAAGAAAAAAAGTGGCAAGGTTGATGTGAAGGCTAATGAAGAGATTTGGGCCGAATGCAGAGACTATGCCCTACATAAGCGTAATCGTTGTTATCGTGAAGGGCGTGATGCTTATAAGTGCGAGCAGATGTATGAAGCCCGTACCGGACTTTGTGACGCGGCACCTTAAAATAAATCTTAAATAAGCGACTACAAATAAGGGTGTTAAATTTATAACGCCTGTTGAATTAAGTATTGCGATAATTCAATCGCATTCGATTGCTCTTCTGTGAGTTCATTATCTTTTTCAGTCATCGACATCGACTCTTTGCTGAGCATGGTTTCCAGTACTGCGGACAATGCATGGATTCTCTCCTGCGCAATAATCATTTCAAGCATGCGGCAGTAAGGCTTTATCAGGTCGATAAAGTGCACCGTGTCGAGTAATTTTAAGCTGCAGTGTTCATTTGTTTCTGAAGTATAAAAGAGTGCCAGATTGGTGTCGCACTGAAACACGGTATTCTGCAGGTGCTCGAGATCCTGTTTGGTTTGTTGCAAACAGCTGAGCAAACTATTTAAGCACGATTCAATTTCCATGCGCTCGTTATAGCTGGTGCGCTGAATAAACTGGTTGCGATTGGCGGTGATGGTAAGAAATTGAATGGCCAGTGTATCGATGGCATTCAGCAGCGTCTTAACGGTGTATTCCTGCTCGGCTCCCAATTTTAAGCCGGTGTTAAAGCCCAGCTGCATGAGCTTAACCGGCAGGGCACTATTGATGGTTTTTAAGCTAACGAGTAATGAATTAATTGAAGTTATGGATTTTGCCATATCAAATTTGATCCTTCAGGTTGACGCTATGAGTATCAGTTAAAAATCTGAATTTATCGTTATAATGTCGAGCCATTAAAATATCTCATAAAAAAATATCTTACGGAATATCTTGTGGATAAGTTAATTAAAACACGACCTCCATGCCCGTCTAATTACCACTGGAAATATTCAATCCACTATATATTGTGGGTATTCTATGTGTCAACAACAAAGTACTGTGGATAAGCCTGTTAAGAAAAAAGGCATAAGCTGTGGATAAGTCACCTCAATCCGCGAAAATAAAGGCCTGAGTGGCTGCTGAAAAAGTAACCGTTGATACGCATGAGCTGCACAATCTGACCAAAGGTAGGCGTGCTGGATGGGTGTAAATAGATAAGTCAGCTTGTGATAATCGGCTGCCCGAGTGCAAGTAAATAAATCACATAACCGGCCCCGCAAAACTGGCAAACATGCAATAAATTCTGCAGGCTGACTAATGACCGATAGGCCTGATGATTAACCACCTGATATTGCTGATTACAGGTTTTTAGCATGCCTTTTAAAATATGCGAATGATTGAAAATATAACTGACGGTAATAATGGTGAGCAAAAATGCGGCACTTTGATTTTTGATTAATGCCGCACAAATGCCACCGAGTAAACACAGCACAGAATTTAAACGATACAGGCGACGATAAATTGTAAAACTGTCGATTAAATTTGCAGGGGCTTTTAATAAAAGATTATACAGCAGGGTAACGAGTAAAAAACTGCCCATCGATGCGCCGGCGAATGCGACGGCGAGGAGGGTGAAGAAAAAATAAATGTCCATTGGTTGAGTGTAACATTTATTTTTGCCTGGATTTAAATGTCGAGGAATTTAAAAAGTCAGGTTTAAAACACGATAGTTACAGTGTTATAACTTGAACAATATTAAATCTCCCCCAGCCCCTCTTTTGCTAAGAGGGGAGCAACAACCTCCCCCTTAGTAAAAGGGGGATTGAGGGGGATTTGCCTGGTACTCTAAAAATTCTCCAAAGAACGCATCTTCTCAGGTAGCATCTTAAAGTCCACCAATGAACTCACCAGACACTTTATAAACGTCGCATCATCTTCATGCATCATTTTGTAATACTGCATTTTCATTGTTAGTGCGCTGCCGAAGATGATGGATATCACTGCCAATATTGAACCCATCGAAAGTGTAGAAACACCGGTAATGCCCTGGCCGAAGGTGCAGCCTAATGCCAGTATGCCGCCCACGCCCATTAATATTGCACCAATAACGTGGGTGATAAAATCCTTGCCATCCACAAACCATTCAATGCGGAATGACTTTGAAATGAGTGACCAGATAAACGAACCTAAAATCACACCCAGTACAGCGGCCAGGCCGGCAGTTAAGTATGCATTATCAAAACCTTTTACCGCATAGCGGGTCGTTTGGCCGATTGGGTTAATAAAGGTAAATGACTGAGGTGCCACATCGCGGGGGCGGGCTTCTGCATCGTCCTCCATCATGTCCCATGATTCGGCTGCGGCGTACTCAGTCCAGCTGAAGGTTTCATCATCGGCGGTAATGCTAACCATAGATGATGTGGCAAACCAGGCTGCGAGCACGGCTGCGCCAACGGTGAAGCCACCGAGTTTATTGTCGAAGCTGCCACGAAACTCGGATGACTTAAAGATAAAGAAAATTAACGCTGTGGCGAGTACCACGCCAATAATTGTTCGAGTTGTGCCAACATCCATTCCAGTTGCGCTGCCAATTACGCTACCTAAATCCTGTGCTGTGCTTAAGCTGGCAGAGGTCGGGCTGGTCCATGGGTAGAATAGTATGGAGTAAATGGTGCTGTCAGTGCCCGGAAACGGATTAATCATAAAGTAGGCAAACACTGAAACGATAATAAATAGAATAACCGATTTAAGGTTGCCACCACCAATACGAATCAGTGCCTTATTACCGCAGCCGCTACCCAGGGTCATGCCAATGCCAAACAGGAAGCCGCCTAAAATATACTCTAACCAGGCGAAGTTGCTGCCGCGGTAAGGGGGTAGCGTTGAGTCAACATTAGCGATATCGCTGAATTCAAATACTACAACGCCAATAATGGCCACAGCCATTGCCAGCATCCAGCCGCGCATGCGGCTATTGTCGCCAATATTTACCATATCGGACACCGCACCCATGGTGCAGAAATTAGTTTTATTTACCACTGCGCCCATAATAAAGGCAATGGCAAATATAGTGAGTAGCACGGTTAAATGTGCGGAAGAAAAATCTTCAAAATTCATGGTCAAACCTCGTGATTGTACATACTGTGTAAGATGCAAAATGCCGCTGAATTATTCCAATGTGCATGCTGCATTGACGCAATAGTCGATAGTGTATTGTTTAACACGCTGATTGTTCCATCACAGCAGCCTAAACAGGTGCCATGTTGCCCCTGAAAATGAGGCAGTGTCTAATAAGAAGCGGGCCAATCTGTGCTGGCTCCAGTTTAATGGGGCGAATCATACCGGTAACCGGCTATTTTGCAAGTGTCTTCGGCGGTTTCTGGTCTGAATTGGAGTACATTTTATCCATGTAAAAACCAGAAATTTAAAGTGGGAATATCAAAATCAAATTGGTTGCTGAGCCACTGCCGATACAATAAAGCGTTGCGAGCCGCCGGCAATAATTGAGTTAAACGGGTAGCAGGTGACCAGGTGCAGGTAGGCGCTGGACGGGTCATTAATAAATCGAGCCTGATCCATATCCACAACCTGCGTTGAGGTGACATTATATCGGCGAGTACCGGCCTGCACGGTTTCAATAAAAATAGCCTCGCCGGGTTGCAGATATTGAAGAAAGTTGAAATGCGTATCGCGGTGAGCGCTGATTAAACTATTTCCGACTTCACCAGGTTTGGCAGATGAAAAATGGTGTCCCGGGCCAAATGCCAGAGTGCGCCCACTGTCACCAGCTAAAACAATTAAATCAACTTGCAGGCGCGGCACAGTTAAACGCGCAATTGGCCAGGTGTCTGCCCACGGCCAGGGTTTACTTTGGGGCTCGCCAGCTTTGACTTTTTGCCAGGCGTTTTCCAGTAGGTGCTGGGCGAGTATGGCTTTGCTTTCAATGTATAAGCCTTCGCCGACGAACCAGCAGCCGGGGATGAATAAAAAAATCAGAATGTAGGGTTTCATGTTTGGCCTTGTGAACTGTGTTTAAGTTTTTGTGATAGCAGTGTCTGCATATCCAGCCTGTGGTTTATGCTCAGCGTAATTATTAAGGGTCGTTTAGCATCGCACCTTGCTTGTCAGTCCGGCTTTGTTAGCCCAGCTTCGTCAGCCCGGCTTCGTCAGCAAAGGCTAACTCCTGCTTTGTTCAGGATTAAGTAATTGCCGTTCGATCCAATGTCTTTAGTTGCAGTAAGTAACCGGGTTCCCGGCCAATAAAATAATCATGGGCATTCGGGAGTGACAGTTCATTACAGTTTTGTAAGAAATACGTTAATTATTTAATAAAGTCGTTTTACTCATTGCTTCGATTTTAATCGCTGGCTCGACGGATTTGCTCCGCAACAAAACCAGCAGCGCCAAACTCAACATTAATAAAGAAAACCCGATAATTAAATTCAGCTCAGCCGAAGTTGCAGTTTGTGCCAGTCGTCCATAACTTATCGGTGAACCTTGTGCGGGAGCACTTTGTCCATGAGGTAAATTAACCGGCACTGTCTGAGAGTTAAGTTTGGATTGCTGCGCGCGCACCGGTGTTTTATCAACCGCAACCAGACTGGTGTGCCTGCTAACTAAATGATGGTTGAGTGCAATATCAATAATGTCAGCACGCACCTGTTCTTTGTCCGCACCTTCGTGAAGGCTGTCAGAAAGTGCAGCAATTTTTTTGCGCGCCCAGAAAGTGGCAATGCCTTTACTATTTTTAGTTGAGCTTAAGTTTAACTTTGCCGACCAGGGTGATAACGCACGGTTGCCAGTAATTTTAATGTGTGATGTTTTTTTATCGGATTTTATCGCTAAAATTATTGGCTCACCCTGATATAAATCGGGGATACGCGTCGGTAGAATTTCAGTTTTAATGTCATCATCTATTTCAATTTTAATGTTAGTCATCAGCGGGTTTTCTAACTTGCTAAACAAAGCCGACATTTTTTTATTTACTTCATTAACATCGCCAATGTAAGTAAAGCTACCGCGACCGAATTGTGCCGCCTTACGCATAAAATAACTATTGGGCGCTGCACCTATGCCCACCGTAAATAAACGTCGCTGGCCTAAACTTTTATGAATGATGTCAAATAACACAGACTCATTGCCAACACTTCCATCAGTTAAAAATATAACTTGATGAATGTAGTTTTCATCTGCAGAACTATTTAGCGCAAGCCTTAATGCAGGTGCCATTTCAGTGCCACCATCAGCCTGTAAATTATTAACATAGTGTTTGGCACGCAGGATGTTTTCAAAGCTGGCGAATTGTGCACGATTAAATATTTGATCTGTGGTGGAATCAAATTGAATAATATTAAACTTATCGTGAAGTTTAAGCCGGTCGAGTGCCATTAGTAAAGATTGCTTGGCCTGGTTCATAGAAATACCGTGCATAGAGCCCGAAGTGTCAACAATGTAAGTGACTTCACGCGCTAAAGGCTGGCCGTTATATGCACCGTTTTTCGGTGGTGCTAGCATAATCATTTGATAGTGTTCGTCATTGATGATTTCATTAAACACGGCCGCTTTCGGGATGTGATTAATTTGTGGTGACCATACCAGTTCAAAATCTCTATCTGATGGAGTGATGCCGTCAGCGAGTTTTATGTTTATCGTGTTATTGTTTTGTTGTTTAACAATACGGTGATAACGACTGATTAAATTTTGAACCGGAAAACCCGCATCTAAATTTATATTCAGTGATACGGGGTTGATCTTATCTGGTCCGCTATGCAACGGTGGGGTTATGCGCGCAGCATCCTTTACCTGTTGGGTATTGCTGGCCCAGCCATAACCACTAAACGAAATATTTTCTGAAACCGGCTTTACGGGCTGTTTAAATCCCGGAATATAGCGCGGTGTAATCGCCATGGGGAAACGTAAACTAAATTCACCCTGATCGTAGTGTAAGGTTTGTTGATATTCAATTTCAATCACAATGCTTTCACCAGGGGCGATATTGGCTACACTGTTGGTAAACATATTTGGCCGTTCCTGTTCGACCAGTGCAGCTTTTTTACCCTCGCGTTTAGCTTGCTGGTAAATCTTTTTAGCCTGTTGCTTTTCTTTTATGTCGGCTTCAATAATACGCTCACCAATACGCATACGCATGTGATCGACGGCTGCGGTTGCGGGTAACGGAAAAACATAAATTGCTTCAATCCAGTTATCACTGCTATTTTTAAAATGTTGTTTAAGGCGAGTGCGTGAAATCATGCCGGAAATATCCATTTGTACATCGGTGTGCAGCAAAGGGATTTTCTGATAATTGTTTGAAGTAGACTTAATTAATAAACTGCCTTCACGAATATTGCTCATGCTGACTGTCTGAAAATTATTCGAAGCGGGTTTTGCCGATACGTAGTTACTGAATAAAACTAAAAACACAGCAATCACCAGTAGCAATGCAATAAAAATAAATCGCTGCAACCAGATCAGTAAGCGTGAGCGACGCGGGCGATATCGATCATCGAGATACTCGCGGCGCTGACGACGTTTAAAAAAACTCTGATAGATCGATAACATAAAAATCTCCTGATAGCCTGATTAAAAAATGATTAGATGTAACTTAGGAGCTAGTAAACGCCATAAGCATGACAAAGCCCTGAAGCTGATCTGGCAGGTTAACGATGAAATCTGATGAATTATGACAAAGTTGCTTAAGACGAATAAAAATACAGCTTTATGTGATAGTGTAACGAACAGGAAAAACTTAAGTCTAAGGTAGATCGATGTCACAGCACATAGCAATCGTTGAAGATGAACCCGCAATACGCGAAAACTATGCGGATATTTTTAAGCAACAGGGTTATCAGGTTTCACTTTATAGCAGCCGCGACGAAGCCATTAATGCCTTCGATACGCGCCTGCCGGATTTGGCGTTATTAGATATTGGTTTAGAGGATGACGTGGAAGGTGGTTTTGATGTTTGTCGAATTTTACGCAGCAAATCCGCTACTGTGCCTATTATCTTTTTAACCGCACGCGACAGTGACCTGGATATTATTTCTGGCTTAAGATTAGGCGCTGATGATTACTTAACCAAAGATATTAGTTTGCCGAATTTATGTGCAAGAGTGGCGGCATTGTTTCGAAGAATTAATGCGCTCACTGCAACGCCGGAGCAGGAAGATATATTGAGTCGCGGGCCATTAAAAATGGATATGAATCGGTTTGCGGTTGACTGGAATCAGCAGCGTGTAGATTTAACCTTAACCGAATTATGGGTAGTGCATACACTCGCTAAGCACCCCGGTCATGTAAAAAATCGTGACCAGCTAATGGAAGATGCGCGCATTGTGGTTGACGATGCGACCATTACTTCGCACATAAAGCGCATAAGAAATAAGTTTTTAAAAGTCGATAAGCGTTTTGACTGTATTGAAACCGTTTATGGCATGGGTTACCGCTGGCTGGAAAGCGCACAGTAAAAAATCAATGAAAATTAAATTTTCGATACGTAGTAAATTGTTATTAATCTCAGCGGTGTTATTTGTAGTGCCGTGGATTGGCGTGCAATATATTCAGGATATGGAAAATTTTCTGCGCAAAAATCAGCAGGAAAATCTACTCGGTCGTGCGCAAATTGTAGCAGCAGTGTTGCAGGGACAGGCCGGGGTATTTAATGCGGGTGAGCAACTGGAAAAAAACAACTCTCTGCTAAAAACACAAATGGAGTCGGTGGATAATCCGCAGCTGAATCAATCATCGCATATTTATGTGCGGCCATTAAAGCGCGCAATACAGTTAGATGGCTACATGGATGACTGGCTGGATTTTGAAGAAAAAGCAAAAACATTAATTTCAAAAGATATCCCGGAGTTTCAATATCAGTATTATTTGGCCAGTTACAAACAGTATCTGTATCTTTTGCTAAAAGTTAAAGATGAAAGTGTGGTTTATCGACAGGCGAATAGTTTAAGTCTGCATAAAAATGATCACCTAATTATCAGGCTTAGAAATAAACAAAACGAATTAAAAACTTATTTTATTGCAACGCATTCGCCGGGCTGGGTAAATGCGCACCGCATGGAGTTTCGAAATGACGAGTGGCAGAGTGTTGCACCGGAGTTGCGCATTAAAGGTGAGTGGCAGCAAACTCGCGAAGGTTACAATGTTGAAATTCGTTTGCCATTGTCTTTAGTGGGCAATGGGTTTTCCTTTTATGTCGCCAATGAGGATGATAAAAATAGCAGGGAAATTAAAACGGTTTTGGGCGAAGGAGATATCTCAGGTGAATTAGGTTCGATTATTATTCCGTCCATTCACGTCGAGAATATGTTGCGACGCATAAAGCGCCCTGCGTCACGCACCTGGGTGATTGACAGAAAGTATCGTGTGTTAGCGGTTGCCGGTGATCTTCGTTCAGCCAGCAATGCTCGTTCAGCCAGTGATGTTTACTCAACTAGTGGTGAGGCAGAGCATGACATTAATAAAGCAAGTGTACTGAGTAGTCTGGTTAGTGTGTTTTATAATTTATTACTGACTCAACCCGCTAATAATTTTAAAGATGAATTGTTGAGTGCATCCTATTTGCGTGCCAGGGTTGTACAGTCAGCATTGTTGGGCGAGCCCGCAACCAGCTGGCGAGATACCCCGGATAAGCGCGTCAGGATTTTAACTGCCAGTTATCCAGTGGTGATTAATGGCAAGTCTGTGGGTGCTATCGCCATCGAAGAAACCAGTAATGCGATTTTAATTTTGCAAAATCGCGCAATGAAAATCTTAATAAATTTAAGTGTGCTGACATTTTTAATTACGGTGGTGGTGCTATTAAGTTATGCAACAAGATTGTCTGTAAGAATTAGAAAGCTGCGCGATGAAACCGAGCAGGCGATTTCCCATGAAGGGCGTATAAATAATAATTTCAAACCGACAAATTCCGGTGATGAAATTGGTGATTTGTCGAGAAGTTTTTCAGATATGCTGGCGCGCTTGCAGGAATATAATCGTTATCTGGAAACTATGGCTGGAAAACTTTCCCATGAGTTGCGCACGCCAATCACGGTGGTGCGATCGTCGCTTGAAAATTTACAAATGGCAACAAATGATGAGGCGCGAGAAACCTATGTGCAAAGAGCCAGTGAAGGTATGGCCAGATTAAGTGATATTTTAACCCGCATGAGCGAAGCAACGCGGCTAGAGCAAACCCTGCAATCAGAAACCTTGACGCAGGTTGATTTAATAAAGTTAATTGAAAGTTGTGTGGCGGGTTATCGATTGGCGTACGCGCCAGTTATATTTAACTTTGAAAACAATGTAAAAAACACGGCGCTAATTTCTGGCGTGGCAGACTTGTTGGCGCAAATGTTGGATAAATTAATTGCTAATGCAGTGGACTTTCATGTTGAGTCAACGCCGATAATGATTGAATTAAGCGAGCATAAAAACACCCTGCAATTAAAAATAATAAATCAGGGCGAAGTGTTGCCCGCCGCCATGCGAGATAATTTATTTGAATCGATGGTGTCGGTGCGTGATAAGCGAGGTAGTCAGCCGCATTTGGGTTTGGGTTTGTATATTGTGCGCATGATTGCAGAGTTTCATCAGGCGAGGGTGTGGGCAAATAACTTACCGGATGAAGTTGGGGTTGAAATTGTTTTAGAGTTTTCCTGTGATTAATTTAAAACGTTCAGATTTTGATGTATTACAAATACAGCGTCTTAACTTGAATGTTTTTAAATCTCCCCTAGCCCCTCTTTTTCTAAGAGGGGAACATAAAGCCTCCCCCTTAGAAAAAGGGGGATTGAGGGGAATTTAAAAGGGTTCAGATTATAATGAACTCATAGCTGTCCCGTTAACATCATCTCGATGCACAGTAATTGGCTTAGTACCGGGGCAGCAGTGTAATGAACTATAAATTAAGTATTTTAACCTGAGTGATTTAAAATCCAAATATCCACAATCAAATCCCCTTCCATCACCTATTCATTCGCCATAATTCATAATAATTCACCCCCAACTCACCATAATTACGCCCGCAAAAAAACATATCCTCCTCGCATAATTAATTTCAGGTTAACAACAAACGTGTTGCTAGCAAATTAAATTAACGATCATTAAATTAAACATCAATGAGGAAGTAATTATGAAATCATCAAACAAAGCACTCACTCCAATTGCCATCACATCGGCAACCCTTGCCATTACCCTTCCGTTACTTATGCTGGGTGGTTGCGCAGGCCATGAAAGTGTAAAACTTTCATCGGATGTGGGAATTAAAAATAACGAAGTGGTTGAGCCAATAGAAGTAGTGGATGGCTCACAATTGGAAACCGGCATTGTGGTAGATTTTGTTCCAGAGCAGGAAATAAATGCAGTGGCAGAATCAGAAACAATTGAGCCAATTGAAGAAACAACGGTGGCTGAAAAACCACAAACACCTGTACCCACTGAAAGTCTAATTGGTTTTGCATTTGATCAATCCAATATCAGTGCCGAATACGGTGAAATGCTATGGCAGCATGCGCAGTATTTGCAGGAGAATAAAAATTTAATTTTACGCATTAGTGGCCACACCGATAATTCAGGTGCGCGGGTGTATAACGAAATGCTGAGTTTAAAGCGCGCCCAGCAGGTGGCGAATATTTTAATCGATTTCGGGGTGCCGGAAGATCGCATTAAAGTGAGCGGAAAGGCCAGCGACCAGCCATTAATCGGTGCAGTTAATCAACGCGAGCATCGCCGGGTTGAACTAGATTTTGAGGACACACAGTTAGTCAGCAACTAAAGAGGAGGTGCTGAAAAAGGAGGGCTCATTAATTCGGGTTGGGTTAATGAGCCTTTTTGGGTTTATGGCTTTTCAGATGAAGAGCTGAGCTTAAGCTAATGCCTGCTTTGTCTGGTTTAAGTTAAGTGGCAATATTATGAGGTTTAAAGTTCTGGCAGCCCTGCAACCATTTCACACCCAAACAGGAAAAAACAGACAATTTAAGCTATATATCTACTAGATAAAAAGTGAATATTAAACGACTAAAAGACTGCATATGACAACACCTCCTGCTATCGCCGTCACACAAAAAAAACGCTATTCACTTGCAGTCCTCATCACCAGCAGCCTGTTACTCAGCGCACCCGTATCGGCCGAGCTTGATGAAGAGTCGATGTTTCTTATGCTTTCCGGCGATGAAGAGCTTATCAGTATTGCTACCGGCACGCCGCGGCCGGTGTCTAAAGCCCCGGCGGTGGCGAGTGTGATTACTGCCAGAGATATTCGAGCCAGTGGTGCCAATACATTAGAAGAAGTGCTGGAACGCATTCCCGGTTTGCATGTGGTTACCTCAACGGCTAAGCATCAATCTCCCACTTATTCCTTCAGAGGTATTAATACGGGGCAGGGGCCGCAGACGCTATTTTTAATAAATGGGCAGGAGATGACGTTTTTAATGGTGGGCGGTTTACAGTTTGGTTTGCAGTTTTCCCTTGAAAGTATTGCGCGTATTGAAGTTATCCGTGGGCCAGGGTCGGCGGTGTATGGGGCAGATGCTTTTGCCGGGGTGATAAATATTATTACTAAAACCGACGCGGATATCGACGGCATAAATGTGGGAGTGAAAGCTGGCTCGTTTAATACCAAAAGTGTTTGGGGGCAGTATGGTGGCGAGCACAATGGCTGGCATATTGCGGCGAGTTTAGAATATCGCAAAACCGATGGGGATAGTGGACGCGTTATTGATAGCGATTTACAAACCATATTAGATGGCGCACTAGGTACGAATGTATCGTTAGCGCCAGGGCCGTTAGATACGCGGTATGATTATTTAATGAGTAATTTTACGCTGGCAAAAAATAACTGGACTTTACATTTTAATAGCTGGAATGGCGAATCGGGTTTAGGCGCGGGTATTGCCAATGCACTTGATTCGGAAGGGGTTCCTTTAAAAACCGATGTGTATCAGTTTGATGCAACGTATGCAGATAAAAATTGGCTACCTAACTGGGCATTAGAAAGTCGCATAAGTCATGTGTATACCAATATGGATGGGTTCGTTGATATCTTTCCCGATGGTGCAAATTTACCCATTGGCGCTGATGGTAATTTGGACTTTGTGGCACCTGTTGGCCTGGTGCTTTTCACCGATGGATATATCGGCGCACCTGGGCGCGTAGAAAATACTAGCCGATTTGACATAACCACTCGTTATAGTGGTTGGCAGTCACAGCTGTGGCGATTTAGTGCCGGTATTAAAAAAGAAGACTTTACCAGTAGTGAAAAGAAAAATTTTGGCCCGGGCGTGATTGACGGCACGGTTACTCCAATAGATGGAACGTTAACTGATGTCACTAACACTGAGTTTGTTTATATCCCTAATCAGAATCGCACAGTTATGTTTGTATCAGCACAGGATGAATGGACATTTGCCTCGGATTGGCAGCTGATTGCAGGTGTGCGTTTTGATGAATATTCAGATGTCGGTAGCACAACTAACCCACGGGCATCCTTAATCTGGAATGCCCGCTACGACCTTACCAGTAAATTACTTTATGGCCGTGCATTTCGTGCTCCCAGTTTTGCTGAGCTTTATGCGCAAAATAATCCGGTGGCAACAGGAAATACTGAATTAGACCCGGAAGTGATCAATACGCTAGAGTTGGTATTTGACTACAAGCCACTGGATACGTTAAGCGTTATTTTTAATGTGTTTTATTATGAAATAGATGGCTTAATTGATTTTGTCGATGATGATGGCGCACCGGGCGGCGATGCCACAGCACAAAATACCATCGACCAAAAAGCCAGTGGGTTTGAGTTAGAGGCGCAATGGCAGTTAAGTAAAGCGGTGAGGCTGTTGGGCAATGCGGCATTTCAAAATGCAGAAAATACGGATACTGGTGAGGAGGTGGCGGGAGCGCCGCGTCAGCAATTATATATGGGCATGAACTGGGCGCACAGCCAAAGCTGGAGCAGTCAGTTAGATGCTTATGCTATTATGGACCGACCTCGCGGGGCCAATGATCCGCGTGAACAGGTTGATGATTACAACTGGGTTAACTTAAGTATAAACGGGCGTGATATATTGGGTGATATTAGTGTGCAGTTAGCGCTAAAAAACATATTCGATACGGATGCGCGTGAGCCAGGACCCTCGGCCATTCCCAATGATTACCCACTAGAAGGACGCAGTGCATATCTTGGCTTATCCGCACAATTTTAAATTATTTAATCAGTTTTCGTGTAAGTTTTTATCACGCTTGCTAGCACTCGTTTTAATTTTAGTTTTCAATAGCCCTAATCTCTTTGCAACCACTGCACCACACATCGCAGTGCTCTATCCCGAGTCGGGTAAACGCGCCAGTCAGTTGTACAAAACCATTATTAAAAATATGCAGCAGCGTGAAAATGTGGTTATTATTTCGCGCCAATTTTCTGTAGATACAGATGCTGAAAAACTTCAGCAATGGTTGCGTGCAGAAAATATTCAGGCGGTTATTTTGCTGGGTAAAAAAGGCCTGCAATTCAGTTTAAAATTAAATGTAAATATTCCGGTGATTACCGGCGCACATATGGGGGTGTTGCCAGGTCGTTCGGCAGTGACATTAAGTGCCGATCCGCAACAGCTTTTTTATCAGTTAAAAAAATTACAACCTCAAATTAAAACCGTACATGTTATTTATAATCAGGCGAATAGTGGCTGGATAATTAAAAAAGCAGAACGTGCGGCTAAAAAAAATAATTTACAACTAAACGCAATACAAGCTGACAGTGTGCAAGCTTCTGCGCAGGCGTTAAAAGCGCTGGTAAATACGCTTAATGCACGTCATGATTCTATCTGGTTGCCTTATGATCCTGTTTTCCCGGTGAAACCTTTGCTACCGGATTTATTAAAAAAGTCCTGGCAGGATAATTTAATTATTTTCAGCGGCAACCCCTACCATGTGCAGCAGGGTATTTTATTTGCCCTGTTTCCCGATTATTCAAAGCTGGGTAATCAGCTAATTGATCTTGCTCTGCATAAAGTTCAGAAAGACGACAGTATTCATATTGAAGCCAGTCAATATTTAAACAGTGCTATTAATATTCGTACCGCCACGCATTTAGGGATTTTGCTGAGCAGTGTTGAAAAAAACAATTACAAAATGGTGTTTCCGAAAAACTAAATGATGAAATATTTATCACTCAGTAAAGTGAATTTCAGGCACCTTATTTTAGGGGTGACGGCGCTGGCAATTATTTTTCTAACGCTGGTGGTTGCCTTTATTAGCTCAAGAGTGGCCTTTAATGAAATGAGCGATACCTTGTATTATCAGGGGGTTAACTATACCAATAATCTGGTTAAAGATAGTGTGGCACCCTTGTTATATGAAAGCGCCAGTGGTGCTGATGATGTGCTGGAGGCGCTGCTGCATTTAAAGCAAATTACCGACGTTAGAATTAATCGTGCGAATGGAAACAGTCTGGCGCAACGCAAAAAATCAGAGCATATTGTAAGCGCCTATCCTGATGTCACTGTAAACGATCCGTTTAAGATGACTGAAACAAAAGACGCCTGGTATTTTTCTGCACTGGTGCTAAATGAAGTCGGGGGTGGTGATTTTGGTGATGAGTTTATTGGCGGTGAAGACGCAGGTTTAAATATAGTGCTGGGTTATGTTCAGTTGGGGGTTAGTAAAGACAGCATTTATGCCAGCCAGAAAAACATTTTTATTAAAAATGCGTCGGTGTCGATGATGGCGGGATTGTTGTTGTTATATTTTTTATACATTGTGTTACGTAATATTACCCGGCCATTAGAAAAGCTTTCAGCATTAATGGAGCAGGGGCGGCAGGGCGAGTATCCTGATAAAACGCAGGTACATGGCACCAAAGAAATAAGTGAAATTTCACATGTATTTAATGAAATGATCTTTGCGATTAAAGAGCGCGAGCAAAATCTTTCATTAACCTTAGACAGTATCGGTGATGCGGTAATTGTTACCGATGCCAGTGGTTGCGTGGTGCGCATGAACCCGGTGGCGGAAAAGTTAACCGGCTGGTTGTTGCAGGATGCGAAGGGTCAATCAGTAAAAGATATCTTTCCGATTATTGATGCTACTACGCGCGTGCCGATAAAAAGCCCGGTCGATAAAGTGCTTGAGTCAGGGGAAACAGTTTACTTAAGTAATCACACTACCTTAATCGCGAAAGACAAAATCGAATATCAAATTGCTGATTCAGCTGCACCGATTCGAAATGAAGCGGGTGATATATTAGGTATGGTATTGGTGTTTAATGATGTGACCGAACAATATCAATTGCGTGAAATTGCAAATCGAAGTCAGAGAAATATGCAGGCAATAATGGATAATTCCCCGGCGGTAATTTATGTTAAAGATCTTGAAGGCTGTTATTTATTTATTAATCAGCGTTATGAAGAGTTGTTTAAAGTAAAGCGAGAAAATCTTGTTGGAAAAACTGATTACGACTTATTCCCCCATGATATAGCAGATGATTTACGACGCAATGATTGCCAGGTTATTGAATCAGGTCAGGCGGTTGAGTTAGAGGAAACCATTCCGCAAGATGATGGTAGACACCATTATATTTCAGTAAAATTCCCATTGTTCGATGACGAGAATATTGCTTATGCGACTTGTGGTATTTCAACTGATATCACCGAGCGTTTAAAGCAGGATGAGCAATTGCGGCGCAGCCAGAAAATGGATGCATTGGGCAAGCTTACCGGTGGTGTGGCGCATGATTACAATAATATGCTAGGTGTAGTGATGGGGTATGCGGATATTTTAAAAACTCAGCTAGAAGACAACCCCAGGCAAGTGGCTTACGCTGAAAAAATTATACATGCGGGTGAACGCGGTGCCAAACTGACTAAAAAATTACTGGCATTTTCTAGCCAGAAAAAAGCTGTATCCGATGTGGTCAATTTGAATAAGTTGCTGCTGGATGAACGTGACATGTTAGAAAAAGTTATAACTGCGCGCATTAATTTAAGTTTAGATCTACAGGAAGATTTGCAGTCAATTCATCTCGATGAAGGTGATCTGGAAGATGCCATTGTTAATTTAAGTATTAATGCGATGCATGCAATAAAAGAAAATGGAAATTTAACAATTGCAACATCAAATCAGATGCTGTCTGATGTTGATGCCAGAACATTGCAGTTAAGCTCAGGAAGCTATGTGCGATTGAGTGTAACCGATAATGGTTGCGGCATGGATGATGCGACAAAAGATAAAATATTTGAACCGTTTTACACCACCAAAGGCGAAAAGGGCACCGGCCTGGGTTTGGCGCAGGTGTATGGTTTTGTTGAGCGCAGTGCGGGTGCTATTCAAGTCTATTCTGAGTTAGGGCAGGGCACTGAATTTGTAATATATTTTCCAAGCACTAAGGATGATAAGCCTGATGATGGTACACAAGAAAATAATAATGCGGAAAACTATAAAGGCCATGAATCTATTTTGATTGTTGATGATGAGTCTGCGTTATTAGAGTTAACCTGCGAAGTTTTAAATAAGCATGGTTATAGAACGGTTTGTGCAACGGATGCGAAACAGGCTATTGAATTACTCAAAACGCAGTCGTTTGATTTGTTGTTTACCGATATTATTATGCCAGAGATAAATGGCTATCAGTTGGCGTCATTAGTGCAAAGAGAATATCCGGATATTAAAATACAACTCGCCAGTGGTTTTTCAGATGACCGTCACGCAGATATGGTAGATGAGGATTTGCAAGCCAATATTATTCAAAAGCCATATCATACGAATACGCTACTTAAAAGAGTGCGTGAAATTTTTGACGAGAACTAACGTCTGATAGCAGCATAAAAAAATTATACGGAACAGAAAATGCAAAAACTCATTGATATCATGGCAGCGCTTAGAGACCCGAAATCAGGTTGCCCGTGGGATATTAAACAAACATTTGAAACGATTATTCCCTATACCCTTGAAGAAGCTTATGAAGTTGCAGATGCTATCGAAAATGGTGATATGCAGGAATTAAAATCAGAGTTAGGCGATTTGTTATTTCAGGTGGTGTTTTATGCGCAGATGGCAAAAGAGCAGGGAGACTTTGATTTTGATGATGTAGTAAATGTGGTGAGCGAAAAACTAGTGTCTCGTCACCCGCATGTGTTTGGTGATTTGGATTGTAACGATGAAGATCAATTAAATGAAGACCAGTTAAATGAAGCGTGGGAAAAATCCAAAGCCAGTGAACGTAATCAGCAATCCGATAAAAATAAAGCACTAATTTTAGACGGCGTTGCAAAATCATTACCCGCATTAAAACGCGCACAGAAACTACAGAAGCGTGCGGCAAGAGAAGGCTTTGACTGGCCGACAATAGAACCTGTGCTAGGTAAGTTGCAGGAAGAAATACAGGAATTGCGTGAGGCGATGCAGAACAATAACCAATCACATATTGTAGAAGAAACCGGCGATGTTTTATTTAGCTGTGTGAATTTGGCGCGGCACTTAAATGTTGATGCGGAGGAATCTTTGCGTGGATGTAATCATAAATTTGAGCAACGCTTTGGCTTTATTGAAAAAACACTGGAGCTGCAGCAAAAAAGTTTTAAGGACTGTTCGTTGGATGAATTGGAGGCTTTGTGGGTTGAGGCTAAGAGGTAGTTGGTTTTTGGTCGAATTGAGTCGGCTTAGTTGTAGTGGCTTATACCAGATCTGACATATTTAATAACAGGTTTAAATCTAGTCCTACAGTAGCTACGCTTTACGAGAACTTGAATTCTGTGGTTTCGCCTTGTTGGCGACTCACTTTTTTGTCTACAGCAACAATAAAGTAAGCAAAAAAATGCCGCCCTTTACTCACCAGCCCTCATTAAAAAACAATGAGGGTGCCAGAAAATTGTTCAATAGACTTCTAAATTGCATTCCAAACGGTGAGTTACTCGCTCCGTTACCGGGTCGTCCCGGTAAGCCGTCCAGGCTTATCGGGACTTAAAATCACATCCCTGTGATTTTACCCCTGCAGGTATACAATTTTCTGCTGGCTCCAGAGGGAATAAATGCAAAACCCGGGTAAGCCTGAGCGGTAAATGAAAATAATTTTTCATTTGAATCTAACTTACTCGTATTAATATGGGCAGATTTTTAAGTTAATGCCCTCATCCTGAAGGTATTAATCAATAACAATTAACTGCCTGGTTTACTGGCTAAAAAATCTTTCCGCTGACTAGTGTGCCTTCGCAGGTATGACGGAGCATGAATTTAAAAATTCATTTGGTAGAGCGGTTGAGTTATATGCTAGATAAATATTAAAACTAATTAAGCTGTAATAAAACTCATCCGCCCTCACCCAGCCGAATATACGCCCGATAACGCGTCCGAATCTCACGCACATAATTAACCGGTTCGCGGCCTCTCACATAACCATAACGTGCCTTGCGAAAATATTTCCGTTTAGTTAAAAGCAGCATGGCCTTCTCAACATTATCAAACCAGAGGTTCGGGTTTAACCCCTGTTGCCGTGCTAAGCGCCGTGCATCTTTAACATGGCCTTGCCCAGCATTATATGCAGCCAGGGTAAACCACATTCTGCTTTTAACGTTCAGCTCGGGTTCAAATCTATCGCGCACCCAGTTTAAATATTGCACGCCGGCTTTAATGCCGGGCTCAGGTTTTTTTAAATCGCTAATGCCCATTTCTTTTGCGGTGCGTGGCATTACCTGCATTAATCCTCGTGCGCCGGCCCATGATTTTGCTTTTGGATTAAAGCGACTTTCCTGATACATTTGTGCAACTAACAAACGCCAGTCAAAGTCGTGCTTGTTGGCGTATTTTTTTATCAGGTTGTCATAGGGCGATAAAGTGCCATCGGGATTTAAATCGATGCGTTGCGCGCGGTATTTTTTAATGCGGTGGGCATTCTTAAAGTATTTATCGTAGGTTACATTATAAAAAAGTGAGCGATATTGTTTTTTAATAAACTGATTAACCGCTTTTAGAAGCTCGGGATTGGTGGCACGCATAGCCCACGCATTATCACGCACTTCGCCGACCACTAATGTAGCGTGAATATCATCTCTCCAGGTTAGTTCGATATTGACCAGGTGATTGTCGGCGAGGGTTAAATCAAATGCACCGCTGGCGACCTGCGCAATAATTTCTTCGGTTTCCATATTTTCGGGTGCCGCTATTAAATTAAAGTTTAAGCCGTTGTCTTTGAGTGATTGTAAGGTTTCCCAGTAAGCGCTGGACTTGCGTACATGAATGCTGCGCCCGGTTAAATCGTTAAGTGTTTCTATGCTATTGTCATCGACGCGGCTGACAATAGTTTCTGAGGCTTTGTGGTGATAGCGACTAAATGCAACGCCACGTTGCTGGCGTTTTTCGGTGACAGTTAAGAAGCTGGCAATGATGTCTCCCTTGCCTTCGAGTAGCATGGGGATTTGTGCTTCGTGACTGGGGGCGCTGATAATTTCTAAACGTAGCTTATGCTGTTTAGCAAAAGCTTTAGCCAGATCATATTCAAATCCCAGTAATTCACCGCGCCATAAAAAATATGAAGCCGCATTGTTGCGCGTAATTACACGCAGGGTTTTGCGTTTTTTTATAGCATCAAAATCATCGGTAAAAACACTTTCGGCGCGACGGGTTAATTGCTCGTGGGTTAAAAACTGATTAGTTAGCTGTAATAGTTCGGGGTTGTTTTTTCTGATTCCCCAGGCGAGTGCGCGGTCGGTAGTTAAGGGCATGCCTATTTTAAAATCGTCGCGATACTCTTTTAGTACAGCCAGAAGATTGCTATCAACAACGGTTAAATCAATTTTATTATTTACCAGCAAGTCAATGATCTGATCGGTATGCAGGCTGCCATCAAGAATTTCAGATTTTATTTCTGGGTGTGTAAGTTGCAGTTTTTTAATGGTTTCCTGATAAGAGGATTGTTCGCGAAATGCAATGCTGCGTCCATTTAGATTTTCAAGAAGGCTTATTTTATTGTCATCAACGCGTCCGACAATATGCTCAATGCTGTGGGCGAGAGGCACGGTGAATTGCAGATTTTCTCGGCGCGCCGTGGTAATAGTGAGATTGGCGGCAATGATATCTCCGCGACCTTCAATGAGGCTGGGGATTAAATCTGAAAAATTTTCGACATGTACGAATACCGGTTCTAAATTAAGTTGCTCAGCAAGTTTGCTTGCCATTTCCTGTTCGCGACTAAATGCACTGCCTTTTCGCGGTAGCCACTTATCATTAAGCGGAGTGATTAATATACGCAGTTTACCGTGTTCTTTGAGCTTGTTCAGGTCGCCGGTTTCAACATAGCTGTCAATTACCGGCAGGGTTTCGGAGAGTGCCTGTTCATCATTGGAACAACCGATGGGCATTAAACTGGCTATTAAAATAAGTGTCGAAAGAAACGAGGCCTGGTGCCATATTTGAAGATTTATCATAAAACTCTATTTAGGTAATATTTAAATGCGTAAGCGGGGAATGTGTTGTGTGAGTTAGTGTATTCTATTAATAAGCGATATTTTGCTGCAATCCCATTAACGTTAGACGCATAGCATAACGAAAAAAGCCATTATTCGATATAGCTCAATGCCGGAATAGGCTTATAATAGCCCGATGTATCTTGATCACTTTGGGCTATTGGAAGCCCCCTTTTCGATTGCTCCCGATCCGCGCTACCTCTATATGAGTGAGCGTCACCGTGAAGCGTTGGCGCATTTGCTGTACGGTATGGAATCTGATGGCGCATTTATTTTGCTCACCGGTGATGTGGGAACGGGCAAAACTACCGTTAGCCGCTGCCTGTTAGAGCAGGTGCCGGATGATACCAATCTGGCTTTAGTTTTAAATCCAAAAGTAACTTCAATTGAGCTGTTGCAGGTGATTTGCGATGAGTTGCGCATTAGTTATGACAAGGCGGATGTGACGGTTAAATCGCTGGTGGATTTTATTAATCGTAATTTACTGGGGGCGCACGCGCAGGGTAAAAAAACCGTTGTTTTAATTGAAGAGGCGCAAAATTTAGACCTTGATGTGTTAGAGCAGCTACGCCTGCTGACCAATCTTGAAACCAATGAGCGTAAATTACTGCAGGTTATTTTGTTAGGGCAGCCTGAATTTTTAGATGTATTAGATCGCCCGGAATTATCTCAACTCGCACAACGCATTACTGCACGCTTTCATCTCGGGCCATTAAAATTCAATGAGGTTGAAGAGTATGTGGCGCATCGCCTGGCCATAGCCGGTTGCCGGCGGCCGCTGTTTGCGCGCGGCGTAATTAAGCATTTATATAATTACAGTGGCGGTGTGCCGCGCCTGATTAATGTGATTTGTGACCGCGCGTTATTGGGTTGTTATGTGCAAAATCGCCATCAGATTGATAAGCCCACGCTGGTGAATGCCGCACAGGAAGTGTTGGGAAATAATAAAGCCGCTAGCATTAAAGCGAAATTTTCAAAGCCGGCTTTAAAATATTCTGCGCTTGCCGCGGGTTTATTAATGCTGGTATTGGGAGCTCTTTATTTTTCGAGCTTTCAAGTGCAAGTCGATAATGATGATTTTTTACATGAAAATTCCACCCATGAAAACTCTTCGCGGCAAGAAAGTGCGACGGCTATTTTAGAATCGAACTCGATGGCGGTGAAAAAAATACAGCGGCAGGAAGCAGGTGACGAAGATGTAAATACTGAGCCTGCAGCAAAAGATTCAATAATAGAAGATTCAGCCGTAATAGAATCAAATATCCTGGGTGAAATAAACAGGGGTGAATTAAACCAGGGTGAATTAAACCAGGGTGAGTTAAGTTCGCAACCGCTTGAAGAAGAGGCTTTGCAAAATACGCAAGCGTCGGGCGAGTCTTTGCAGCAGGAGCCTGCAAAAGAACAAATACAAAATTATATTCAATGGCCCGACAGTATAAAACGCCTGCGCAGTAATCTGCAGTCATATCAGGCTTTATTCGAGCGTTGGCAGCTGGATTACAGCATCTTAGTTAATGGAACACCGTGTTTTTTTGCCCAAACCCAAGGGCTTTCGTGCGTGCATGAACAAAGCGGGATGGAGGGTTTGCGTCAGTTTAATCGGCCAGCGGTGTTAACGCTTTATGACGATTCAAATCAGCGCCAGTACATTACGTTATTAACCTTAAAAAAAGATTCTGCGGTTATTGTTATATCGGGTGCTACTCAGCATATTGAATTGCAGCAGCTATTATTTTACTGGAAGGGTGAGTTTTCATTGCTGTGGCGAAAGCCACCGGGGTATGACGATTTGATTCGCCCGGGCAGTGCAGGCAAGGCTGTTTTGTGGCTAAGCAAACGCATGAATGAAATAAACCCGAAACCAGAATTAAGTCAGCGCAGCTACTATGATAAGGCGCTGGTCAAGCAGGTAAAAGCCTTTCAGGCAAAGGTGGGTTTAAATGATGATGGGGTGGTGGGTATAAAAACATTGATACAGATTAATCAGGTCACCGGTGACAACACGCCGCTGCTGGTGACCAGTTAATGTCGTATATTTTAGATGCACTTAAAAAATCAGATGCCGAGCGTAAGCAGGGCAATGTGCCTAACTTACAAACGATTCATATTCCCGTAAGCGCTGAGCCAACCGCGCCGTTAGGATTATATGGCGTAATTTCAGTTCTGCTATTGCTGCTGGCATTTGTGGCGGGCTGGCTGCTAACCGATAAAGAGCCAGCGCAGATAGTGCAGGTAGCTGAGTTAGCGCCAAAGTCAGTGCCAACCGTATCAGTACCTGTGGCACAAATACCTGAGCGTAAAGCGGCAGCGCAGGTGAAGCCGGTTGTTAGTGAGGCTGCGACTAAGCCCGCGCCGGTTATTATGCCTAAAAAAGAACCTGTAAAAGCAGTTAAGCCGCATGTTGAAGTGGCAGCTAAAGCCACGCCAAAAGTGATGGCTGCACAGCAGGAAGCGCCAGCGGATGACAATAAAAATCAGCCAGATGCGCAAGCCAACAGTGCTATACCAGATTTAAGTGACATCCCTTATTTACATGAAATGCCCGAGTACCAACAGCAATCAATTCCGCAAATGACATTTGCAGGCCATGTTTATTCATCAAACCCGGGCAGTCGTTCGGTGATCATTAATGATGTATTTATGTCTGAAGGCGATGCGGTGTTACCCGGTATTAATGTGATTCAAATTACGGCAGGTGGCGTGGTGTTTAGCCTGCATGACGGCTATTTTCGAATAGATATTTTACAGGACTGGTCGTTTGAATAATTTATTCTGCGTTTAAACCTTTATTTTTTGCAGATTTGGTCTAATCTTATAAATATCAGGAACATAAGAATTTCTGAAACATAAAAAATAAACTCTGTATTTGGAAAGATGTATGGCTAAAATACTTATCGTTGATGATTCAGCAACTCAAATTCAATCATTAACGAACATTCTCAATAAAAATGGACATGACACAATTACTGCTGAAGACGGTGATAGTGCTATTAAAGTGGCTCGCGAGCAACTCCCCGATTTGATTTTAATGGATGTGGTTATGCCAGGCTTAAATGGCTTTCAGGCAACGCGCCATATTACTAAAACTGAAGGCACACAGCATATTCCGGTTATTATGCTGAGCAGTAAAGATCAGGAAACCGATAAGGTGTGGGCCGAGAGACAAGGGGCAAGCGCCTACATTATTAAGCCGGCAAAAGAAAAAGAATTGCTGGCGCTGATTGATAAGCTTCTCTAAAGCATCACTTGTATCTCATCAACATAAGCCCGCGCTATAACTTAAACCTGTAGTGACCACTACGAAGGCACCCTGTTGTCTGAGATATACTGAGATATATAATGGACACTACTTTTGAATGTGCCTGTAACAGTAACCCGGCCGGATGACGAAGTTAGCTTGTTTTTAAATCCGGTTTGCACTCGTGTAAAGTTTTCTCATAACTCAAGCCACGTCATTTAAAAAGATCACAAAAATAGTTAAAAGTTTGAATGCTTAGCTTATTGAATGCTAAGCTGCTCATATTCACCCATTTAAAATAAAAACGTATACGGAGATTTTATGTCGATTGATAGCATGATTACGCTAGGTGTAATCGTTATAACGATTTTTTATTTAATTGCAATTTTCAATAAGCTGGTTGCGTTAAGAAATAAATTTAAAAATGCATTCGCTAATATTGATAATCAACTACAGCTGCGTTATGACCTTATTCCTAATTTAGTGGAAACAGCCAAGGCATATATGAGCCACGAGAAAGAAACATTAACGCGTGTTATTGAAGCCAGAAACACCGCGGCTGAATCGGCAAAACGTGCGGCGTTACACCCGGATGATGCGGCTACTATGCAAAAGCTGGTAGCCGCCGAGACGGCGTTATCAGGTTCGATGATGCAGTTTTTTGCGCTCACTGAAAACTACCCTGATATAAAAGCAAATCAGACAATGGAAAAATTAATGGAAGAGCTGAGCTCGATGGAAAATAAAGTGGCTTTTTCACGTCAACGTTATAACGATGATGTAATGCAATATAATACCTATCGCGAGCAATTTCCTAATTCAATCATTGCAAATAGTCGAGGATTTAAAGAAGCCGCATTATTTGAAATTGAAAACCCCGAATATAAGAAGCCAGTAAAAGTTAATTTTTAAGTTCGGGTATTTTATTAATGGATTTCTTTGCACAGCAGGATAAAGCTAAGCGCTACACAAATGTGTTAGTGCTTTATTTTTTAATTGCGATTGCGCTCATTGTAGTTGCGGTTAATTTTGCCATTTATTATTTTTTTATATTTATCGATTTTTATCCCCATGTACCTGAAAACTGGTTTTCGGGTGCGATCGTATATTATGTTTCTGCAGCAACTATTCTGTTAATTTTAGCCGGTAGCTTATTTCGTTGGTTAAAGTTACGCTCGGGAGGGCATGCAGTGGCTGAGATCATGGGGGGCGAGTTATTGAACTTGCAAACCAATGATGCAAAGCAGCGCCAGCTGATTCATGTGGTTGAAGAAATGTCGATAGCCTCTGGTGTGCCTCTGCCAACTTTATATGTGCTTGAAAATGAAAATGCGATTAATGCATTTGTTGCAGGTTATCGGCCAACGGAAACTGTTATGGTTATAACATCGGGTGCGATAGAAGAGTTTTCGCGTCAGGAAATGCAGGCGGTTGTGGCGCATGAGTATAGCCATATTTTAAATGGTGATATGCAAATAAATATTCGTTTAATGTCCGCGCTTGCCGGGATATTAATGATTAGTTCAGTGGGCAGGTTATTGCTGTCTGGTAGTGGCCGCCATCACCGGCAAAGTTATAGCCACAGAAATAAATCATCCAGTGCATTAAGTGTGCTGGGTGTTATATTGCTGGGCATTGGTTTAATAGGGGTGTTTTTTGGACGCATGATAAAAGCGGCAGTCTCGCGTCAGCGGGAATATCTGGCGGATGCCGCCTCGGTTCAGTTTACCCGTAACCCACAAGGCATGGCATCGGTATTAAATAAAATAAGAGAGTTTCAGTACGGTTCGAAAATGCAAAATGTTTTCGCAGAAGATGTGAGTCATATGTGTTTTTCGCAGGCTATTAGTCAACAGTTTGTAAAATGGATGGCGACACATCCACCATTAATTGAGCGAATTAAATGCGTAGATAATAGTTTTTTGGCAAGAATTAAAGCACGCAATTTAAGCGCTAAAGTAAAAGCACGGCAGAGCGAGCCAGATCAGAGCGAGCCAGATCAGAGCGAGTCAGGAAGAAGCAAGCCAGGGAAAAGCAAGCCAGGGCAGAAGACAAAAGAAAATACCCCAATGAGTTTTGCTGAAAATATTCCTGAAAATGTAATGGGGTTTTCTGCTGGTATTGAACCTGCACTTATCAAACCTGTAAATTTAGTTGATGCAACTGGAAATCCTGCTGTGGGGCACATGGCTTTTGCTGAGCAGATTCGTGATTCATTTAGTGATGGATTAATGATAGAGGTGCATAATAAATATTCCGCGCAGTTAATCATGTTGACATTAGTGTTAACGAAGATGGATTTCGATAGCGGTTTGAGTTTTCTGAAAAAGTTTATTAATGAAAAAGATGTCGTAATTATAAATAAATTTAAAAATGAGATTTCCAGTTTAAAGAGTTTTCAAAGGTTACCGCTGTTTGATTTGTTATTGCCAGCATTAAAGCAAATGAATGAAAATGAAAAAACTGATTTTTTGAAGTTAAGTGAAGCACTGGTTAAGTCTGATAAACGTTACACTTTGTTTGAATTTGTATTTATGAGTTTGTTGAAAAAACACTTATCAATAAACTCGGCAGAAAATATAAAAGTAAAGTACCATTCGTTCAGCGCTGTCAATAAAGAGTTGCAACTGGTATTTTCGATGATGAGTCATTGTGGGAAACTGGAGAAAGAAAACAGGCTGATTGCATATGAAAAATCAGTTAATAATTTTCCGATGACAGATTCGGGTAAAAAGCTGGGGCTTTTACCGATAAAAGAAATAACGCTGAATAAACTCTCTGGCGCGCTACAAAAATTATCCCAATTATCGCCCCTGTTAAAACGTAATGTAATTGAGGCCTGTGCCGATATTGCGATGCATGACGGAAAATTTCATTATGCCGAAGCTGAGTTGTTGCGTGCAATTGGCGATCTGCTCGACTCTCCGATGCCACCCCTGTTACCTCCTGTATTCTCAAGTTTGTAATTCATAATTCTTTAAATTAAAAAAATAATAAGCCGCGCAAATTGAATGTGGTTAATGCTATAAATTTGATATAATTACGCCACGATATAGACCGGATAATGAATAGGGTAAATCAATGAAACGCACTTTTTCAGTCGCCCCCATGCTTGACTGGACTGATCGACACGAGCGCTTTTTTCTGCGCCTGATTACGCAGCATGCGCTTTTGTATACAGAAATGATTACCACCGGTGCGCTTATTCATGGTGATCGATTAAAGCATCTGGATTTTAATGCTGACGAGCATCCAGTTGCCATTCAGCTAGGGGGGAGTGACCCTGCCGATTTGGCCGTGTGCGCAAAAATGGCAGAAGATCATGGCTATGATGAAGTAAATTTAAACGTCGGTTGCCCGAGTAACCGGGTGCAGTCGGGAATGTTTGGCGCGTGCCTGATGGCCAAACCCGAATTAGTTGCGCAATGTGTTGATGCGATGCAAGCGGCGGTAAAAATTCCAATTACGGTCAAACATCGCATCGGCATAGACGAAGATGAAAGTATTGAGCAGTTGTTTGAGTTTGTTGAAGCCGTCGCGCAGGCGGGTTGCGAAACGTTTATAGTACACGCAAGAAAAGCCTGGCTTAATGGTTTGAGCCCGAAACAAAATAGAGATATTCCTCCCTTGCGATATGAAGTTGTGCATCAGTTAAAGCAAACTATGCCACAACTGGAAATTATTATTAATGGTGGTATTTGTGATTTGGAAACATCAGCCGAGCAATTAAAATATGTGGATGGGGTTATGATGGGGCGAGAAGCCTATCACAATCCGTATATTCTGGCGCAGGTTGATCAGCGCTTTTATCAGTCAGAGAAAAAAATAAAATCCCGCCTGGAAATAATCGAAGAGTTGTATCCCTATATTGAAAAAGAACTGGCTAATGGTAATCGCTTACATTCTATAAGCCGACATGTTTTAGGGTTGTTTAATGGTATGCCGGGTGCAAAAAAATGGCGTAGATACATCAGTGAAAATGCACCGCCGGTGGGCGCTGATGTGGATGTGATTAAACAGGCACTTAAGTTAATTGGTTAATCAGGTTTTAATTTAAATTTATTGTTAACATGCAACGTAAAATAATCCACATTGATATGGATGCTTTTTTTGCTGCTGTCGAGCAAAGAGATGATCCTGAATTAATTGGCCGGCCAGTGGTTGTCGGTGGCCAGCCGGATAGTCGTGGTGTGGTTGCAACCTGTAGTTACGAAGCCAGAAAATTTGGTATCCATTCAGCGATGCCTTCATCCCGTGCCTATCAATTGTGTCCACAGGCTGTTTTTGTGCATCCACGATTCCACGCATATAAAGAAGCTTCAGCTGCCATTCATTTAGTGTTTCAAAAATATACAGATATTGTCGAGCCATTGTCACTTGATGAAGCTTACCTTGACGTGAGTGAGTGCGATGTATTTGACGGTTCGGCAACACTTATTGCGCAACAGATTCGTCAGGATATTTTTAATAGCATTCAATTAACTGCATCGGCAGGTATTTCATTTAATAAATTTTTAGCAAAGCTTGCCTCAGATCAAAACAAACCCAATGGCCAGTTTGTGATTAAGCCCGGTGAAGCACAAACTTATTTAAAAACATTACCGATTGGAAGATTTTATGGTGTTGGTAAAGTCACTGAGGCCAGAATGCATGCGGCCGGAATTAAAACCGGCGGTGATTTGAAAAATAAAAATATAAGTGAGTTGCAAAAACTATTTGGTAATTCAGCAGAATATTATTTTAATATATCCAGAGGTATAGATTTTCGACAGGTTTCATCGCTACGGGTGCGTAAGTCGCTGGGTGCGGAAACGACATTCCAGAAAGATGTTTCTGACTTAAATGAAATGCAGAAAATTCTGACGGGTTTGTTAGTTGAGGTAATGGAAAGTCTGGCTGCACGAGAATTATTAGCGCATACTATTACGATAAAAGTAAAGTATGCAAATTTCATTCAGGTAACTCGAAGCTATACCAGTGAGTCTGTGTTGTCGGATGTAAACATGCTCAGGGAATTGCTTTCTGTTTTGTTACGAAAAACGGAAGCTAATAAAAAAAGTGTGCGACTACTGGGCGTGTCTTTTTCTAATTTATTAAGCAGCGAGGATTACACTGAAAGTGGTCAGTTACAATTGTTTTGAGTGCTGTGATTACGACTATTTATATTTATTGTAAAATTTGCAGATGTGGAGTAAATTTCATAATAACTTTTGTTGGTGTCTAAAAACACATATTAGTAGTTTATAACATATTGGTTTATGCGGAATTAAATCATATGTTAACTCAGCTATTAATGTGTTGCTTGTCTCAAATGATAATATAAATAGGGAGAAAAAAATGGATGTATTTAGCCTGTTTTCCGGAATCGTAAAGCCCGTATTTGACGGGATTTTTAAATGGAAGTCTGAAGAAAATAAAATGGAAATATCCCGACAGGATTTCGAGCTGATGAAGAAAAAGCTTGAGTCGGATATTGAAATACGTTTAGCCGAAGAAATGCGCAAGCCAGAATCTGAGTTTCGCGATTTCATGCTCAAGTACGAGGGTAGTGCTGCTGAGCAAACACCATTTATGCGGGGGCTGCGTTCGTCAGTGCGCCCGGTTATCACTTACTGGTCATTAATTATAATTACCGTCATTATGTTTGGCTGGATTGATGGTGCCCAGCTGGAATCAAGATTAGATTCAATTCCCGAACCTTTATGGCAAATTTTCCTGGCGGTGTTTGGCTTCTGGTTTGGTGGTCGTGCGGCGATGCAGGTGGCTGAAAAATGGAAAGACGGTGATGTCAAAAAACAGGAGGCAGAATCACGCGGGCGTGTTGCTGAAGAGCAGGCAAAGTCAGCGCGAGCTCGCGCTGAAGTTGAAAAAGTAAAAATTGAACGGGGTCGTAAAAAATCATCAAATTATAGTGATGAGTACGATGATGACGACTACGATGATGGTTTCTGGGGCGAGTAACACGCTAACAAGGAGGTAAATATTATGGCTAGATTAGATATGAAGTTATCGAAAAATTTTACCCTCGGTGAGTTTTTGCGTTCGTCTACCGCTGAGCGCTATGAGGATATTGCAATAGAGCAGAATAATCCCTCGCAAGAGGTGATTGATAATTTGAAATATTTGTGCACTAGCACTTTGCAACCTTTACGCGAAACACTCGGGGCACCGATGAAGATTACCAGTGGTTATCGGTGTAAATCGCTAAATGATCTGGTGGGAAGCACCGATCGTTCTCAGCATTTAAAAGGTCAGGCAGCGGATGTGCAATTATCAGCTGCTTTTACTAAAGCCAGGCGATTTTTAAAAGCTAAAAATAGAATTAAAGCCCGGGTTAAGTCATTAACCGGAAATGAAATGCGCGACGATGTAAATGCAAATTTTTATCTGTTCTGTTATATCAGTATTCGTTTAGAAGGGCTGGATATTGATCAGGTGATTCATGAATATGGTGCGGGTCTGGGTGTGCCGGGTTGGGTGCATATTGCATCGTCTGCGGGTAACCGCGATAAAAGACAGATTCTTGCGCTGGGGCGTTATTTAGATGGGGGTAAAGATAAACCTGATATGATTGGTGCGCTGAATTACGGCACATGGAGCTAATTCTGAGTTAAATATAGACGAAAATCATATGGTTTATTTTTCAGGTTGCTAGTAAAAACTATGCACTTTTAGTGCAAGGTTTTAGCTTTGTTTTTTAAAATTACATTTTTAAAGAACAAAAAATGTCGTCACCCTGAATGGCAGCGTTTTTTATCCTGAAACGACTTTTAATCGTTGAGTTGAGTTCTAATGACTAGCTTTTAAGCTCGCTCGATTTTATAGATAAATCCACCAGCTTAAATTAAAACTCACGTCGGGTGATGCGCCGTTCTTAATGTCTTCTACAATTGCAAAATCCAGTTTATGTGATTTGTTTATGAGGTAACTGCCGCCAAAGGTGAGTTGTAATACTTCCCCCAGAAATTCTAAATTAGAATCATAAAAAGCACTATGAAAATCTAATTGTGCTTTCAGTACAATTGAATCCCAGGGCTGAAATTTGATGCCCGCGTTACCAAAAGCCGCCAGATTATTTTGGCTGCTCTTAAATAAATCGCTATCACCCATGTACAGTACGCCGCCTTGTCCGTACAGCCAGCGAGTGTCAGTTAGGCGGTAATTCATTGCAGCCCAGCTAGCGATATCGAACGCGCCGCTGCCGGTTAATTTGTCAGCATCACCGCTTGGCAGTTTCAGGCTTAGCCAGTAGCTTAATGAGCTTTGGCTGGTTTGATTAGCCTGCCATGCCATTTGAATTGAAACATCACCAACGGTACTTTGATTACTATTTATATTTATAAGGTTCTGAGCGCCCTGATTAAAGCTGATGCTAATCTGATCTTGTGGAAAATATGGGCGTATATCTTCCGGCAAACCCAGTGCCTGGTGGTAGCTATCGATAGCGGAATCGAGAACTCCCCCACGGTGTGCAATATAGGGGAGCTGCACTCTTAGCATCCAGTTTTCTTTAAAGCCATAGTCGTATAAAAAATTAAGGTTCCAGGTTTCAACATCAATAAATAAATCTTCATTGTTGTTAGATTGCAGGTTAATGGTGTTGCTGATATTTAAAGAGCTGGTCCAGCGTGATTGATTCACGTCTAAGATTTTTGCAGCGCTGGCGAGAGGCATTCCAAAAATAAGTGAAAAGGGGCTGGCATCGCGGGTTAAAAATGGTGACGGCTGTGCAGCGAAACTCTGGTGGCTTAGCAAAATTAAAAGTATTGAGCTAGAAAAAGTCAGGCTATATTTTTTAAGATAAGAAAAAATGGATTTGATGGCAGGCATATTCAGATTACAGGTTCAGGTATGCAAATTATAGTTGATGTTTTTCAGGCTAAAAAAAACCCGCCGATTTTTCAATCGACAGGTTTTTTTAAGCAAACTTAACCGGGCGATTAAAGGCCAGCGTAGTGAGCTGCAAGGTTGTCTATATCTGCATCAGATAATGGCTTAGACATTGCATTCATCGTAGGGTCTTTACGAGCGCCTGATTTGAATGCTTTTAACTGCTTAACGAGGTAAGCGGCTTTCTGGCCTTTCAGATTCGGATAAGTTGGTACCTTGCTGATACCATCGCCACCGTGACATGCGCCACAGCTAGCTGCTTTTGCTTTGCCTTTAGCCGCATCGCCAGCAGCCATAGCTGAAGAAGCTGATACCGCTAATACAGAAGCAGCAATAAGTGTTAATACTTGCTTTTTCATTGATTATCTCCTGGTCGTGATTTTTTCACGATTATTAATTTGCAGCGGAATTTTCGCAGAGCAGAGCCCTAATGTAAATCAAGAATTTCTCATATTGATCATCGCATAATTTATGAAGGTTTTTTTTTATTTAAATTCAGTAGTTTAGGTAGATGTTTTTGTTGTTTAGGTACGTGGGGTTTATGTGGTTTTCAGGTTGATTACGTGGTTGATAGCGATATTTCAATGGCTGACATGACAGTTATTGAATGTCATATTTGCGATTAACACAAATAGTTGGCCTAAATTGGCCGATTCAGCTGAAAATTCTGTCGGTATCGGGTAAAGTGTGCGGCTTATTGAATTTTAGTATTTATAGTCGCCCAATATATCTATGGATATGAACGGGTATTGACGGGACTGATGAGGAAACCAACATGGCCGATTTTAAAATTGCACCTTCTATACTTTCTGCTGACTTTGCGCGTTTAGGCGAAGAAGTCGACAATGTACTTAAATCTGGTGCGGATATCGTGCACTTTGACGTTATGGACAATCATTACGTGCCTAACCTGACAATCGGTCCCCTAGTGTGTGATGCGCTGCGCAAGCACGGCGTTACCGCTGAAATCGATGTTCATTTAATGGTGAAACCGGTCGATCGCATCATTCCTGATTTTGCTGAAGCCGGCGCTAGCTACATTACATTCCACCCGGAAGCATCAGAGCACATCGACCGGACTTTGCAAATGATTCGCGAGCTGGGCTGTAAGTCTGGCCTGGTGTTTAACCCTGCAACGCCGCTGGATTGCCTGAAGCATGTTATGGATAAAGTTGACGTTATTTTGCTAATGTCAGTTAACCCCGGTTTTGGCGGACAGTCATTTATTCCTGAAACCTTAAATAAATTACGTGAAGCGCGTAAGTTAATTGATGAGTCAGGTTTTGATATTCGCTTAGAAATTGATGGTGGCGTTAAAGTGGATAATATCCGCGAAATCGCTGAAGCCGGTGCAGATATGTTTGTTGCTGGTTCTGCAATATTTGGTGCGAAGAGCGAATCAGATGCCAATGTGTATGACACGGTGGTTGGCAAGATGCGTGATGAGCTAGCAAAAGCCTGAGATAGTTTAAAATAGCCACAGTTTAAAATAGCCAGGGGTTTTTACGCCTGCGCTATCCCCCTGAGATTGAAAGTATGATTAAAAAACCAAAAATGGTGCTGATTGATGTGGATGGCACATTGGTCGATAGTGTTCCCGATTTAGCCTATTGCGTTGATGAAATGCTAAAGGCACTGGATATGCCGGTGCGCGGTGAAGAGCGTGTGCGTCACTGGGTAGGCAATGGCGTTGAGCGTTTAGTGCGTCGCGGGCTGATTAATGACTTAAACGGCGAGCCGGATGATGCGCTATTTGAAAAAGCCATGCCGATATTTAATGAGCTGTATGCGGTCAATACATCTGTGCGCAGTTGTTTATATCCGGGCGTAAAAGAAGCCCTGGAATTTCTGAAAAGTACCGGTGTGAAAATTGGCTGTGTCACCAATAAAGCGGCGCAGTTTACCCTGCCGATTATTAAAGACCTGGGCATTGCTGATTACTTTGAAATTGTGGTGTGCGGTGATACATTAGCAAAGAAAAAACCAGATCCTCTGCCATTATTACATTCGGCTGAACAGTTAGGTGTGAATCCGCAGGAGTCGTTAATGCTGGGGGATTCTATGTCCGATGTTAAAGCGGCGCGTGCAGCGGGCTTTGATATTATCTGCATGTCTTATGGTTATAACCATGGTGAAGATGTGCGCGATTCGAATCCGGATGCGGTGGTGGATTCGATGGAAGAGATTAAAAATATAATTGACTGGGGTTAAATCTCTCGAGTGAATTGTCAGGGGGGGAAATGTTCAGGGCTAAATCTCCCCGGCCCCTCTTTTTCTAAGAGAGGGGCTAATAAAAGCCTCCCCCTTAGAAAAAGGGGGTTGAGGGGGATTTAATCACAAGCAACTCTTCATGCATTTTAAAGAGAAAAACATGAAAATTTCCAGACCAACAGATTTACGTTTATACACCAATTGGCGATGGTAGCGCACGCCTGTAAAAAACGCATATAAACGATCTGGTAAAAATGTCTGGAAAAAAACATGAAACTCGAAGCATTCGAAAAACTCAAAAATAAAAACTACACCCACATTCCTCTAGTGCGAGAAGTCCTCGCGGATTTAGATACACCTTTAAGTGCATATTTAAAACTTGCCAACGCACCCTATACTTATTTATTCGAATCCGTACACGGCGGTGAAAAATGGGGGCGCTATTCTATTATCGGTTTGCCCTGCGTGACCCGCATCAAAATTTTCGGTAAAAAAATAATTATCGAAAAAGGTTATGAATCTTCTGAAAGCATAGAAGTGGATGACCCGTTAGCGTGGGTCGAAAAATACCAGCAAACATTTAAAGTGGCCGAACTTGAAGGCTTGCCAAAATTTACCGGCGGCTTAGTTGGATATTTCGGCTATGAAACTATCCGTTATATTGAGCCGAAACTTGCTGGTGTCGAAAAAACTGACGCATTGCAAACGCCGGATATATTATTAATGTTATCCGAAGAAGTAGTGGTATTTGATAACTTAAGCGGCAAACTTTATTTTATTGTACTGGTAGATCCGGCACAGAATAATGCCTATGAAGATGGCCAGAAAAGACTGCAGGCATTAGAAAAACAATTGCATCAAACCACGCCGACTTATCGCCCGTCTGCAAAAAGTGTGAAAGTCAATGAAGCCGATTTCATTTCTGGCTTTACCGAAGACGGTTATAAAAATGCGGTTGCCAAAGCCAAACAATATATTGTTGATGGCGATGTAATGCAGGTGGTGTTATCGCAGCGCATGAGCATTCCTTATAGTGCCGAACCACTGGATTTGTATCGCTCGTTGCGCAGTTTAAATCCTTCGCCCTATATGTATTATTTAAATTTAGACGATCATCATGTAGTGGGTTCATCACCGGAAATTCTGGTGCGATTAGAAGATGATGAAGTTACGGTTAGGCCTATCGCAGGTACTCGGCCGCGGGGCGCGAATGAATCAGAAGATATCGCTTTGGAAAAAGAATTATTAGCGGACCCAAAAGAATTAGCCGAGCATTTAATGCTGATCGATTTAGGGCGAAATGATGCGGGCAGGGTGAGTGAAATTGGTACAGTTAAACTTACGGATAAAATGATTGTTGAGCGCTACTCCCATGTCATGCACATTGTTTCAAATGTTACCGGTAAGCTAAAAGATAAACTCTCGGCAATGGATGTGTTGCGAGCAACTTTTCCTGCGGGGACGGTTAGCGGCGCACCAAAAATTCGGGCGATGGAAATCATTGATGAGCTGGAGCCGGTAAAGCGCGGTATTTATTCCGGTGCGGTGGGTTACCTTTCCTGGAATGGCAATATGGATACCGCCATTGCAATTCGCACCGCAGTAATAAAAGATAAAACGCTACATATACAGGCCGGTGCCGGTATTGTTTATGATTCCGTTCCACAAAAAGAATGGGATGAAACCATGAATAAAGGTCGTGCGGTGTTTCGAGCGGTGGCAATGGCGGAAGCTGGTCTCGACGGATCTCACAGGTAATCGATATGATGTTAATGATAGATAATTACGATTCGTTTACCTATAACCTGGTGCAATATTTAGGTGAATTGGGTGCGGATGTTCATGTGCATAGAAACGATCAAATTAGTTTAGATGAAATAGCAAAACTAAATCCGCAACGCATTATGATTTCACCCGGCCCGTGCACGCCGAATGAAGCGGGCGTGTCGATGCAGGTGATTGAAAGTTTTGCAGGTAAGTTGCCGATACTCGGTGTGTGTTTAGGCCATCAAAGTATCGGCCAGGTATTTGGTGGAAAAATTATTCATGCCAAAGAAATTATGCATGGTAAAACCTCGCTGATTCATCACAATAATAGCGGTGTCTTTTGCGGGTTGAAAAATCCGTATATTGCGACACGCTATCACTCGTTAGTTATTGAAAAAGAAAGTTTACCGGACTGCCTGGAAATAACCGCCTGGACTGAAAACAAAGATGGCAGCATGGATGAAATTATGGGGGTTCGCCATAAAGAATACGATATTGAAGGGGTGCAGTTTCATCCTGAATCGATACTGACTGAGCATGGGCATGATTTGCTGAAGAACTTTTTAAGTCGATAGTTTTTTATTTTAAAGTTGATGTGGTGTTGAAGAAGACGATTAAAAGAAAAGATTAAGAGAAAAAGAAAACGCGAATGAACGCAAATAAACGCGAATGGTCGCGAATAAAAAAGAAACGGTTCCTTCTCCCTTGAGGGAGAAGGTTAGGATGAGGGGGATTAAAATAATGTTAATCAGTTTTACACCTCCCCGACCCTCTCCTCAGCCCTCTCCCCAGTCCTCTCCCTGAGGGAGAGGGGGTTAATAGAGATAAATTTAGTCGTTAATGATAACAAACGTGCACGCACTGAAAATATCAATGCAAGGTAAAATATTATGGACATGAAATCCGCAATAAAAGCTGTAACCGAAAAACAAAACCTGAGTCGTGAAGACATGACCGAAGTGATGAATTTAATCATGACCGGTCAGGCCACCGACTCGCAGATCGGTGGTTTTTTAATTGGTCTGCGCATGAAAGGTGAAACCATAGACGAAGTTGCCGCCGCCGCATCGGTGATGCGTGAGTTGTCTACGAAAGTGGCTGCACCCGCTGAATATTTAGTGGATACCTGTGGTACGGGCGGTGATTCTTCTGGCAGTTTTAATATTTCTACCGCCTCAGTGTTTGTTACTGCTGCTGCAGGTGCGCATGTGGCCAAACACGGTAACCGTTCAGTGTCGAGTAAATCCGGCAGTGCCGATGTGCTCGAAACCGCCGGTGTTAATTTAAACTTAAATGCTGAGCAAGTTGCGGATTGCATAAAAAATGTTGGTGCAGGTTTTTTATTTGCAGTAAAACATCACGGTGCAATGAAACATGCGATTGGCCCACGCAAAGAAATGGCGGTGCGCACTATTTTTAATGTGCTCGGCCCGTTAACAAATCCTGCATCTGCACCGAATCAGGTAATTGGTGTGTTCAGCAAAGACTGGGTTGAGCCATTAGCGCAGGTGCTAAAGCAGCTTGGCAGTCGTCATGTCATGGTGGTGCATGCGGATGATGGTATGGATGAAATCAGTATTGGCAGTGCCACTTCGGTTGCGGAATTAAAAGACGGTGAAATTAAAACCTATACTATTCAGCCTGAAGATTTTGCAATGCAAAGAGCGGAGCTGGTTAACATTAAAGCTGAAGATTCGGCAGATAGTCTGAAAATAATTCAGTCTGTTTTTGATAATCAGGACGGCCCGGCTAAAGATATTGTGTGTTTGAATGCGGGTGCTGCGATTTATGTATCCGGTCTGGTTGAAACATTAACCCAGGGTGTTGAAAAAGCTCAACAGGTTATTGCGGATGGTAAAGCCGGCGAGACATTTGAAAAACTGATTGCTTATAGTAATCAGTTTTAAGTAAGTAATGAGTATTACCTTGTTTGGTCGCCAGCTTTAGCTGACGACCGGCGTATGAACAAACTTAAATAGTGAACAATATGAACAAGCCTCCCGATATTTTACAGAAAATTCTCGCACGAAAAGTTGAAGAAATAACAGCAGCGACAGAAAAAGAATCGCTTGCCGATTTAAGTAAACGTGCTGAAAATGCGTTACCTGTGCGTGGATTTATTCGGGCGATTGAAAATAAAATCGCTGCAAAGCAGGCAGCAGTCATTGCGGAAATTAAAAAAGCCTCTCCCAGCAAAGGCGTAATGCGTGAAAACTTTATCCCCGCCGACATTGCAAAAAGTTACGAAAAAGGCGGTGCGGCCTGCCTGTCTATTTTAACAGATCGAGATTTTTTTCAGGGTGCTACTGAGTTTTTAATAGAGGCGCGTGAAGCAACTCATCTGCCGGTGATTCGTAAAGATTTTATTATCGACCCTTATCAGGTGTATGAAGCGCGTGCGATGAATGCGGATTGTATTTTGTTGATCGTTTCGGCTCTGAGTGAGGATAGGGGCGATGCAATGCTCAAAGAGCTACTCGGTTTGGCGCATCATTTACAGATGGATGTGTTAATGGAAGTGCATGACCGCGAAGAAATGCAGCGTGCAATAGACAGTGGTGCGAAATTGATTGGCGTCAATAATCGCAATTTACGTACTTTTGATGTGAGTCTGCAAACAACGATTGATATGCTGGATATGCTGCCGGATGATCGAATTTTAGTCACTGAAAGTGGCATACATGCACCGCAGGATGTGAAGCTTATGCGTGATAATAATATACACAGTTTTCTGGTGGGAGAAGCGTTTATGCGAGCTGATGAGCCGGGTGAAAAGTTGGCTGAGTTGTTTGCTTAATTGAGCGTTAAATGAAGATAAGAAGCGCTTAATACAATGGCGTAAAAATAGCCAATATTCGCAAATTGTTATTCGGGGTTGGCGTCATGCTTGAGAGTAGCTTGCATAAAACGGGGTTTATTATGGGCATAACTCCGGCCTCTCCTCACCCAACAGGCTCCTCACATCAGGGTGAATCTGCAAGATAATCCAGTCGGTCTATTAAGAAAGCTATCTGGCCTTATGTCAAATCATCTTCTTTTGCGGGGTTCAGCGCCTTTTGTTTTGCGATATGATCTTCGTCGTGAACAATAATGGTTTTACCGTGTGCAGAAATCAGTTTATCTTCTTCCAGCTCTTTTAAAACACGCCCGGCCATCTCGCGGGAGCAGCCCACAATTTTCGCAATATCCTGACGGGTGATTTTAATTTGCATGCCATCAGGGTGGGTCATGGCATCTGGTTGTTCGCTAAGCTCTAATAACGTGCGGGCAATGCGCCCAGAAACATCCAGAAAAATTAAATCGCGAACTTTTTGGCTAGTGCGAATTAAGCGGTCAAATATTTGTCCGGATAACAAAAATAAAATTTCCGGATCTTCTTTAACCAGTTTTCTGAATTGACCATATGAAATCTCTGCAATTTCGCAGGGCGTCTTGGCAACTATTTTTGCGCTGCGGTCTAAATTTTCTTTAAATAAACCTGCTTCACCAAAAAAGTCACCGCCATTTAAATATGCCAGAATAATTTCTGCCCCATCATCATTCTCTGCGAGTACGCTAATTGAGCCCTTGATGATATAGTACAGGCTATGGGGTGTGTCGCCTTCGTGGATAATGTTCTTTTTTGCCGGGTAAGATTTACGGTGGCAATGATTTAACAGTAAATCAAGCGAAGGGTTTGAATTGTCAACTTTAGGTAGCAGGCTCATAGTATCCGTTTCATATTATAATGGAGCTGTTGAATGATAGACGATTTTTCTTTGAACCCCTAATCGGGCCCACATATAAATTTTATTATATATTTCGTTTATAAGTGCAAATTTTAACGCAAAATATAAATTATTGTTCAAGTTATTTTTAGGTGAAAAGTATGAAAGCCAGAGTTAAATGGTTAGATAATATGTCTTTTGTGGGTGAAACCGGCAGTGGTCACTCGGTCGTAATGGATGGAGCGCCTGACTCTGGGGGCAGAAATCTGGCGGCAAGGCCAATGGAGATGGTATTAATTGGTATGGGAGGGTGCACTGCATTTGATGTTGTCATGATTTTACAGAAATCGCGTCAGCCGATTGCTGATTGTATTGTTGAGATAAGTGCCGAGCGATCTGAGGAGATTCCGAAGGTTTTTACAAAAATACATGCTCATTATATCGTCAAAGGTAAGGGTTTAAGTGAAAAGCAGGTTGAAAAAGCCATTAATTTAACCGCAGAAAAATACTGTTCGGTGTCAATAATGCTGGCAGCAACAGCTGAAGTCACTCATGACTTTGAGATTATCGAAGAATGAGAATAGATAAAAAATTATTAATAATAGAATTAATTGCGGATTGAAATATAAATGATGACTGAGTCTAAGACTGAGCAAAGAGTAGCTAATAGCCTGGGGGCAGAAAAAGCCAACCACCAGAATGTGACACAACAGGCATTTGATAGTTTGCAGGAACAATACTATAGCGCCTGGTTTCGGTTTCATCCGGAAAAGGCAGTGCAAGCAGGAATAAGTGGTTATGAAGAATATCTAACGCCATTTAGTGATGAAGATATTGGTGCACTTATGTCACTGAATCAAAAAATTATATTTTCACTGGATGAGTTTTCTGTTGCTGAGCTAAGTGCAAATCAAAAACTGGATTTTAGTATTTTATACAATGCTGCCAGTATTGAATTACATGAGTTAATAGAGCGTGACTGGCGATTTTTAATGCCGCAGCGATACTTACCCAATGAAGCGATTCATCAATTAATTAACCGGCCGGTGAAAAACTTACACAAGGCATTTAAGCATCGTTTGCAAAGTATTCCAGAGCACTTGCGTTCAGCTAAAAATTACCTGTTACAACAACCACAAAATATTCCTGCAAACTGGGTTGCAGATGCAATTAGTGGTGCAAAAAGCGGTGCTATTTATTTTCGTGATTTGTTGAATAATCCGGTAATTACCCACGAGTTTAAAAATCCGTTGCGTTTACAGCCGGTAATAAGTGATGCAGTTCACGCTATGGAAGAGTTTGAAAAGTTTTTGCTTAAAGATATTCAGCCGTTGGCTAAAGGCTATTTTGCTTGCGGTGAAACTCACTTCAATACGCTGTTAAATAATGGTCATTGTTTAGACGTTGAAATACAGCAACTTTATCAATTTGGCGAAAATTTATTTAAGCAAACACAAGCAGAGTTAGAGGCATTATGTAAGCAACTGCCAGGGTCGGATAAGGTTGAGGAGCAACTGGATAAAATTCGTCAGCAGCATCCCCAGATAAAAGATGATCAGTTGATGAATGCATATCGAAGACGTATGAAATCTGCATATGATTTTGTGGTGGAAAAAACGCTGGTAAGCTTACCTCAAATACAATCGTTAAAAGTACTTGAAACCCCTGTTTTTCTGCGTCACGAAATTCCGTTTGCGGCCTATGAAGAGCCGTCAAAGCAAGATGCTGAGCAAAAGGGTTATTATTATGTAACGCCGGTGCGCTCGGAAGGGCACTTGCTTGAGCATAACTGGACATCAATTGATCTTACCTGTGTGCATGAGGCGTTTCCCGGGCATCATTTACAGTTTGTAACAGCTAATCAAAATTCCAATAATTCATTAACTCGATTGCTGAATCCATCGGCAACATTTTATGAAGGCTGGGCGCTTTACTGCGAAGAGCTTATGCAGGAGCAGGGTTTTTTAAATCAACCTGAGCATCATTTTATGATGTTGCGTGATAGATTGTGGAGAGCGTTAAGGGTAATGCTGGATGTGGAATTGCATACTAAAAATGTAACCATTGATGATGCCGCGCAACGCATGTGTAATGCGCTGGGTTTCTCTATCGATCAGGCAAAAGCTGATTTAAGCTGGTACTCGCAATCGCCAACGATACCCATGAGTTATGCGACTGGCTGGGCTTTAATAAAAGCATTGCGTGAAGAGGAATCTAAAAAAGCCGATTTTAATTTAAAGAACTTTCATGACCGCCTCCTGTCTGTAGGTTCATGTGCTTTGCCTCTGGTCATCAAGTTTGAATTTGGTGATGAGGCATGGCTGAATGCCAGAAATAAAGTGTTTGGATCATTATGCTAAAGAAAATACAGAACTTTTTTGAGAAAAATTTCATGTCAGATTCAGTGACCAGCGTGCCGATTCAGCAGCAATTGAATTTAGCCGCGGCTGCTTTGTTAATTGAAATGGTGCTGCAGGACGAAAGTGTTGATGAGGCTGAAGTTAGTGCGGTAAAGAAATCATTAATTGAACAATTTAAATTATCGGTAGAAGAGGCGCAAAATTTATATGCGCTTGCCGAAGAAGAAAAAAATCAGGCAACTGATTATCACCAGTTCACCACATTAATTGCCGAGCATTATACCCAGCCACAAAAAATACAGTTAGTTGAATCGCTCTGGCGAGTCGCATTTGCCGATAATGTGCTGGATAAATATGAAGAGCATATGGTGCGCAGAATTAGCGATTTGATTCATGTGTCACATAAAGATTTTATGCAGGCAAAACACAGGGCGCAAACAGAGAGGGCGCAAACTGAGCAGGCATAAAAAAACCTCCCGCTGATAACTCAGGGGAGGTTTTATCTCACACGGGGGGGCAAATCTACTATTTAAGAATAGATTGCTTGGTTTCGCGGTTTGCATCCCATGCCTGATGTACCTGATCCATCGCATTTTTGATGTGAGTTTCTGTTATTTGAATAGTGTCGCCGAAGTCATCCACGATCATTCCGCCCTTAAAGCCGGTTTGAGTGATGGCGTAAGCATATTTGCCACAATCGGCATTCTTCGCTGAGTTAGACATAATGTCTCCTTAAAAGTAAAAAATTCTGCATTTCTAACGGCCCTGTTTAGTTGTTTTTTTAGTGGGCGGTTACAGATATAGAATTAATTGAGTCAGCTCATAATTTGATCTATCTCAATCAGGAGCGCGATTATATAGTAAGTTTATGCCGTAATAAAACCCCTAAACGGAGTTATTTGTGAATTAATTTTACTTATTTTATAGAGTTGTGATATTGTCGGCGGCTCTGCCGTCTAAGTGGCTGATGTTTAAGCACTTAATGTGTCTTTAATAAAGTGATGTGATTGGGCTAGATGAAAGAAAAATTTAAAATTAAGTCGCGCAAAGTCCAGTTCCCGGGGTTTGAAGGCAGCCTGCTATCCGCTAGTCTCGATTATCCTCAGCAAGTTGCGCCTGAACAGTACGTGATTATTAGCCATTGTTTTACCTGCACAAAGCAAACCCTCACAACTGCTCGCTTAAGTCGTGGCCTGGCTCAGGCAGGCTTTGGTGTGCTGCGCTTTGATTTCACCGGCCTGGGTGAAAGTGAAGGGGATTTTTCAGGTACGCATTTTCGCAGCATGGTTCAGGATATCAGATGTGCCGCTGACTGGCTGACATCGCATTATGAGCCAGCTAAGTGCCTAATTGGTCACAGCATGGGGGGTACAGCAAGTTTGGCTGCCGCCTGCGAAGGTGGAGTATCTATGGCGCAGTTAAGTAAGTTAGTGACACTGGCTTCACCTGCGGCACCTGCGCATGTGCTGCATCATTTCGGGCCGGCAATGGCGCAGTTAGCACGCGGTGAAAATGCTGAAATTAGAGTTGCGGGTGTGTCATACCCGGTCACGCCGGATTTTGTGAAAGACGTGCAATCTTATGATATGTCAGTACAAATGCAGGACTGCGCACTTTCGGTATTAGCCGTGCGCGCGGGTGAAGATGAATTAATCGGGCCTGAAAATGCACAACAAATTCTGGATTATACCCGGGGTGAGCAGCAGCTTTACCAGATTGATGGTGCTGATCATCTGTTTAGTGACCGAACCCATGCGGAGCAATTATTGCGCACAATAATTGACTGGTTAAATTAGTTAGCATCACAGCTTAAGCAAAAAGAGAAAATTTATATGATAGATATAAAAACATTTTTTGATGCGAAAAACACATCAACCTTGACTCATCTTGTTTATGACATGCAAACCAGAGACGCGGTGGTTTTTGATCCGGTACTGGATTTAGATGGAATAAACTGGTGCACATATCAGGACAGTTTAAAAACTCTGGATGACTTTATTGCTGAACACCAGTTGAAGTTACATTATGTATTAGATACACATATTCATGCGGATCATTTGAGTGGAATGCAATATCTAAAAGAAAAATACAACGTGTCACTCGTGATTAACGCTGCAATTACTGTCGTGCAGGAAACCTTTAAAGACGTTTTTAATCTGGATGAGAGTTTTGATATTAGCGGGGCAGATTTTGATTTGCTGGTTAAGGACGGTGAGCAGCTAAAAGCCGGTTCGATTTTAATTGATGTGTTGCATACCCCGGGTCACACCCCGGCCTGTACAAGTTATAAAATTGAAGACAATGTTTTTACAGGCGATAGTTTATTTGTACCGAGTGTTGGCACCGGACGTTGTGATTTTCCAAAGGGTAGTGCGAAAGATTTGTATAACTCAGTTACCCGGAAACTTTATACTTTATCAGATGAGGTAAAAGTATTTCCCGGTCACGATTATCCTGAGAATAGAAATTTGCAAACGTTTACGACAATTGGTGAAAGTAAAAAATCTAATGTCGATTTACCTGTTGATCGAAGTGAAGCTGATTATATTGTATTTATGGAAAAGCGTGATGCGACTTTGTCGCTGCCAAAATTAATTTATCCGAGTGTGCAGATAAATTTAACTGCGGGGAAATTACCAAGGAAGGAATCTAACGGGCAGCACTATCTTAAAATTCCGATTGTTGCCAGATGAAATTTTCCGGTTTTTTAAATGACAAAACGCACTCAGTATTTTTTGTGTTCACTATTGGCCAGCCACATATCAAAACTTTCGCTCGACTGAGTATGTTCTGTATGCTGAATATTCATGCTGCGAGCCGTATAGGGTTTAGCTAATTCATTAACAATAAACTGATCATCGAAACCGGCTTTTGCGGCATCTGCCGCTGTCGCTGCAAAAACCAGTTCTGGAATGTGTGCCCAGTAAATCGCAGACATGCACATCGGGCAGGGTTCGCAACTGGAATAAATAACACAGTCCGTTAGCTGGTAATCGTTAATGGTTTTACAGGCAGCGCGTATCGCCATAATTTCTGCATGCGCAGACGGATCGCAATTTTCGGTAACCTGATTGTGTCCCGTTCCAATTATTTTTCCATCTTTCACAATAACCGCACCGAAAGGCCCGCCGTTATTCTTTGCGGAGTCGATGGCGAGATCAATGGCCTGCTGTAAAAAGTCCATCATTAATGCTGCGTATTTGAGCTATCGGGTGGTGTGTCAGATGCAAATAAATTTTCAACATCGACGCTGTCATAATTATATTGTGCATTACAAAATTCACAATCTACATGAATGCTTCCCTGCTCAGCAATAATTTCACGGGCTTCGTTAATGCCCAAAGACAGAATCAATTTTGCAATGCGTTCATTCGAACAGCTGCAACGAAAGCTTAGGGGGGTCGGGTCGAATAATCGTACATCGTCTTCATGAAATAAACGGTGCAGAATTTCTTGGGTTGATAAACTTAGAAGCTCTTCTTTGCTTATGGTGCTGCCGAGTGCTTCCGCATGTTGCCAGTCGTGATGGTCTTCACCGAGATTGCTTTGCCGGCTTTTTTCCGATTCGGGTAATTCCTGTAATAAAAATCCGGTGCAATGATTTTTATCGGCGGCTAGCCATAAACGAGTATTTAACTGTTCGGATTGTTTGAAATAATTTTCAATGGCATCCTGAATGTGTTCGCCTTCGAGCGCAATAATGCCCTGATAAGGTTCGCCCTTTGGTGGTTCAATTGTTATGACCATTGAGCCATTGCCAAAGATGTTTTTAAGATCGTGTTCGGGAACGTCATTATGCCAGCGAGCCAGACCGCGAAGCGTGCCTTCTGAAGTTGCCTGCACCACTAATAAATGTAAAGGTCCGTCACCTCGAATCTGTAAAATCAACGAGCCGTCAAACTTTATGGTGGCCGCTAATAATGCACAGGCCGCAAAAGCTTCACCTAAAACGCGCTGTACATTTTTCGGATATTCGTAGCGTTCGAGTACGGCTTTCCAGCTTGCGGATAAATGTACTAGCTCACCGCGCACGCGAGTGTTTTCAATTATGAATCGGTGGAGTTGGTCGTTGTTTGGCATGGTTGTTGTTCTATCAATTGTGGGATAAAAGAAAACGCGAACAACGCGAATAAACGCAAATGCACGCTAAATAATATTGCATACTGAAAGTTCAACACGCAAATGGACGATCTATGCATTATGCTATAGATATGCTTTTATTAATCGCGTTTATTTGCGATGTTAGCGTTGTTCGCGTTTTCTTTTAAGGTTGTTAATTATCTAGTTTGGACTTAAGTATTTTATTAACCTGCGCAGGGTTCGCCTTACCCTGTGATGCCTTCATAACTTGCCCAACAAAGTAACCAAATAATTTATCTTTACCCGCACGATACTGTTCGGTTTGATTCGGGCTGTTGGCAATCACTTCATCAATCATCGCTTCAATAGCCGAGTCATCGGTGATTTGTTTTAAACCTTTTTTATCGATGACAGTGTCCGCGTCGCCGTCGCCCTTCCACATTCCATCAAACACATCTTTGGCAATTTTTCCGGAGATGGTGCTGTCTTCAATGCGCTTTAACATGCCAGCTAACAGTGATGCAGAAACCGGGCATTCAGTGATGCTTAAATCTTCTTTGTTCAAACGTGCGGAGACATCACCAATCATCCAGTTGGCCGCAAGTTTTGCGTCAATGGATTCACTAACAACAGCTTCAAAAAAATCAGCAAGCTCGCGGGAGGCGGTTAAAATGCCTGCATCATATTCGCTTAAACCTAAATCGTTAACAAAACGTGCGGCTTTTTCATCGGGCAATTCGGGCAGTGTTTTGCGCACTTCTTCAATGTAGGCATCGTCAAATACAACCGGTAATAAATCCGGATCCGGGAAGTAGCGATAATCATTAGCTTCTTCTTTGGAGCGCATCGAGCGGGTTTCGTGTTTGTCTGCATCGTACAGGCGGGTTTCCTGTACCACTTCACCGCCGTCTTCAATTACGTCAATCTGGCGTTCCACTTCTAAATTAATCGCGCGTTCAACAAAACGAAATGAATTGATGTTTTTTAATTCGGCGCGGGTGCCAAACTCTTTTTGACCTTTGGGGCGCACCGACACATTGGCATCACAACGGAACGAGCCTTCGGCCATATTGCCGTCGGATATTTCAATGTATTGCACCAGCGAATGAATTTTTTTCATATAGGCAACCGCTTCTTTTGCGGAGCGCATGTCCGGCTCTGAAACAATTTCTAATAACGGTGTGCCTGCACGATTTAAATCTATGCCGGTCATGCCCGCATAATCTTCGTGTAAAGATTTACCCGCATCTTCTTCTAAATGTGCGCGGGTAATGCCGATGGTTTTTTTGGTGCCGTCTTCCAGTTCAATGTCGATTGAGCCTTCACCGACAATGGGTAATTCCATTTGTGAAATTTGGTAACCTTTTGGTGAGTCGGGGTAAAAATAATTTTTACGCGCGAATACGGAATGTTTGCAAACTTCGGAGCCGGTGGCCAGACCAAATTTGGTTGCCATGCGAATGGCTTCAGCATTGACTACGGGTAAAACACCGGGTAAACCTAAATCAACTGCACAGGCCTGAGTGTTTGGCTCGGCACCGAATGCAGTGGATGCGGATGAAAATATTTTACTTTTAGTACGCAGTTGCGTGTGTATTTCTAAACCGATTACGGTTTCCCATTCCATTTTAGAATGCCTCGTTGATTATTTGTTACTTATTGTCGCGGCCTGATATTTTCTTATGCTGCTCAATAAAATATTGCTGTCATTCCTGCCTTCGCAGAAATGACGAAGTTTTTTTATGTCTGTGTGAGTAAATGAGTTTTAAATGTTATTTAAACGCCTCAGGTATTACCTTATGCCAATCTGTTTTTAACTGATATTGATGCGCCACATTTAACAAGCGGCTTTCATCAAAATGATTGGCAATAATTTGCAAACCCACCGGCATATTTTTATCAAAACCTGCGGGTACACTCATGCCGGGTAAACCCGCTAAATTCACCGCAATGGTGTAAATGTCTGACAGATACATCGAAATCGGATCATCAGATTTCTCGCCAATATTAAACGCGGTTTCCGGTGATGATGGCCCCATAATGACATCGACTTTTTCAAAGGCTTTAACAAAGTCATCCGAAATTAAACGGCGTATTTGTTGTGCCTTTATATAGTAGGCATCGTAGTAACCCGCAGACAAAGCGTAAGTGCCAACTAAGATTCGACGTTTAACTTCTTCGCCAAAACCTTCGGCGCGTGAGCGTTTGTATAAATCTTCTAAATCTTTCGGGTCTTCGCAGCGATGACCAAAACGCACACCATCAAAACGTGATAAGTTTGATGAGCATTCCGCGGGTGCAACCACATAATAAACCGGCACGGCTAAATGCGTGTTGGGCAAACTAATATCGATAATTTCAGCGCCTAAATTTTTATATTCTTCAATGGCTTTTTTAACTACGTCATCGGTGCCCGTATTTAAACCTTCGCCGAAATATTCTTTCGGTAAACCAATTTTTAAACCGCTTAAAGGTTTGTTTAAATCAGCAGTGTAATCCGGCACGTCTTTTTCTAACGAAGTTGAATCTTTCGGGTCAAAGCCCGACATGGCATTTAATAACAGTGCACAATCTTCGGCGCTTTGTGCCATCGGGCCTGCTTGATCTAAGCTCGATGCAAAGGCAATCATGCCGTAGCGAGACACGCGACCGTAAGTGGGTTTTAAACCGGTGATGCCGCAAAGTGATGCGGGCTGGCGAATTGAACCGCCAGTGTCGGTACCGGTTGACGCAGGCGTTAAGCGTGCGGCTACTGATGATGCAGAACCGCCGGATGAACCACCGGGAACCGCATTGGTATTCCACGGGTTTTTCACCGCGCCAAAATAACTGGTTTCATTTGATGAACCCATCGCGAACTCATCCATATTGGTTTTGCCCAACATAATCACACCGGCCTGCTGCATTTTTTCTACTACAGTTGCATCGTAAGGTGAGATAAAATTATCCAGCATTTTTGAGCCGCAGGTGGTCTTTACATCTCTGGTGCAAAAAATATCTTTGTGCGCGATGGGAATGCCGGTAAGTGGCCCCGCGGTTCCGGCTTGGCGTTTTTCATCGGCGTCAGCGGCGGCTTTTAATGCCTGCTCGGCTGTTACGGTAATGAAACTGTTTAGCTCGCCATCGTGATCTTTAATGCGTTGTAAAAAATGTTCGGTGAGTTGCACTGAGGTGACTTCACCGGCGTCTAGCATGGCGGATAATTCACTCAGTGTTTTTGTGTGGTACATATTACTTCTCTGTTTGTTTAACTGTTCAGGTCGCCAGGTTCCCGACACAAGCATTCGGGAATGATGAAGTTGTTCTTATTGGTTTGTCGTTGCTAGCAGCCGTTTTTATTCGATTACCTGCGGCACCAGATACAAACCATCTTCGGTTTTCGGCGCAATTTTCTGAAACGCCTCGCGCTGATTTTCCTCCAGCACTTCATCCGCACGCAAACGCTGCGATACATCCATTGGATGTGCCATCGGTTTTACATCGCTGGTGTCCACCGCATTCATCTGTTCAACTAAACCTAAAATATTCGACAGGCTAGTGGCATATTCTTCAATATTTTTTTCTTCTATTTCAAGGCGCGCTAAATGCGCAATGCTTTTCACATCATCGGGTCCCAATGACATAGATTTCTCCGCGGTGCTGAATGCCAATTACATGGCACAGGTAACTATTTGATTTACGGTTTGCAAATTGAAAATCGTAAATGCGTTAAAAACCGCGCAAAATTAGCATATTATGCGTGTTTAAGCCACCGCTAAGCTTGCCCTATGCGGTGTGCATTGATAGAGTACCGCTAATTTCTATATTAGAGACTTAAAGTGGTGCGCGCGCATGGAGTACTGCCGCTGTTTTAAGCTTAAATTATCATACAAATATAATGAGTTAATACACGAATGTTTCTAAAACGCTTCCGCGGCATGTTTTCAAATGACCTTTCAATTGACCTTGGCACAGCAAATACGCTGATTTATGCACGGGGTAATGGCATCGTATTAGATGAGCCTTCAGTGGTAGCGATTCGACAGGATCGAAATGGCAATGGCGCCAAGGCGATTGAAGCCTATGGCCATGAAGCCAAACGCATGTTGGGTCGTACGCCGCAAAATATCACTGCGATTCGCCCGATGCGCGACGGGGTTATCGCTGATTTTCACGTAACAGAAAAAATGTTGCAGCACTTTATTCGTAAGGTACACGAGAGCGCGATGCTGCGCCCCAGCCCACGAGTGCTAATTTGTGTGCCCTGTGGGGCAACGCAGGTTGAGCGCCGTGCGATTAAAGAATCTGCAGCCGGTGCCGGTGCGCGTAAAGTCTATTTAATTGAAGAGCCGATGGCCGCCGCGATTGGTGCGGGCATGCCGGTAGATGAGCCGCGCGGTTCAATGGTGCTGGATATTGGGGGTGGCACCTCCGAAGTGGCGGTGATCTCATTAAATGGCATTGTCTATTCGGCTTCGGTTCGTATTGGTGGTGATACCTTTGATGAAGGTATTATCTCGTATGTGCGCCGTAACTACGGCACCTTAATTGGAGAGGCGACCGCTGAGCGTATTAAGCATCAGATTGGTTCGGCTTATCCGGGTAAAGACTTGCTGGAAATTGAAGTAAAGGGTCGTAACCTTTCGGAAGGTATTCCGCGCAGCTTTACCTTAAATAGTAATGAAATTCTCGAAGCCCTGCAGGAACCCCTGCACGGTATTGTTAGCGCAGTGAAAACCGCATTAGAACAAACGCCACCAGAATTAGGCGCCGATGTTGCTGAGCGTGGCATTGTGTTAACCGGCGGTGGCTCGTTGTTACGTGATCTGGATCGCTTGCTTATGGAAGAAACCGGTCTGCCGGTAATTATGGCGGAAGAGCCACTAACCTGTGTGGCACGCGGAGGTGGTCGAGTGCTTGAGCTGATCGATGAACATGGCGGCGATTTTTTCGCAATCGAGTAAGCTCGACAATGATTTACACAGACCGTTTCAGAATTTTACTGGAATAAATTTTACTGGAATAAATTTCACTGGAATAGTTGTGATATTAATATGCAGTAAATGAACAGGGGTAGGCTATTCGATAATAGAAACCCGCAAACTTTTTACTTCAAACATTAAGCAAACTTTAGGCTCAACTCACGTTTTATGCAGCCATTATTTCTACAGGGTCCATCGGTTACACTGCGCACCATTTTACTGGTGATCTTCTCCATTGTTATTATGGTGGCCGATCACCGTTGGCATGCGCTGGAAACTGTGCGCGATGCGATTGAAAGTTATGTCGTTTATCCCCTGCGTTACACCATTAATTTACCTTCCCGCCTGGTTGACTGGGGCGATGAATCGTTAAGTTCCCACGAAGATCTACTCGATGATAATCGCAAACTACGCGAGCAACAGTTGCGGGCGCAGGTGAGCTTGCAAAAATTGAGCGTGCTCGAAAAAGAAAATGATCGCCTGCGAAAAATGCTCAGTGCTCAGCCTAAGGTAGGTGAGATGGTGCTGGTGGCGGAAATTCTGGCGATAGATTTAGACCCGTATAAGCAGCAGGTGATTCTAAATAAAGGCCGTAATAAAGATGTTTATATTGGTCAGCCGATTATTGATGCCTGGGGTGTCATGGGGCAGGTTGTGCATCTGGGGATGTTTTCTTCGACGGCGTTATTAATATCAGATCCGAGTCATGCGATTCCGGTGCAGGTAAATCGTAGTGGTTTACGCGGCACCGCGTTCGGATCGGGAAACTCCCAGTTACTCGAGTTACGCTATATTCCCCATAATGCAGATATTGAAGTGGGCGATGTGATTAATACCTCCGGGCTGGGTGGGCGCTTTCCACCAAACTATCCGGTGGGGCGCATTATTTCAATCGACCGCCCTGCGGGTGAATCATTTGCGACGGTACTCGCAGAGCCTGTTGCGCATCTTGCTCGCAGTCGTGAAGTGCTGCTGGTGTGGCATAAAAAGCAGGTTAAAGATGTGCAGGCTCCAGTCCTGACTAATGAGGCGAGTACATCCAAAGAGGCGAAAAAATAATGGCCTCGCAAAATTGTTTTCGTGTTGTCGTGCCAACACTAATAGCGGCCATGATGTTAACTATGTGGCCACTGCCCGACTGGCTGGAATACGCACGTCCCGAGTGGGTTGTGCTGGTAATGATTTATTGGGCATTAGCGATGCCTGAGCAGGTAGGGGTGACGGTGGCCTGGGTTGTAGGCTTGTTTTTAGATGTAAGTCAGGGGGCTATCTTAGGGCAGCACGCAGTGGGGCTGGTTTTGCTGATTTTTGTTATTAGCACTCAGTATCAACGAATTCGAGCTTATTCGTTAGCTCAGCAAGCCCTGGTGGTATTCTTATTGTTATTAATTAAGCAGGTGCTGGTGCTGTGGGTGAGTGGGATTGTTGGAGCGGCACCGAGTATCGGATTGTATTTTTTACCCGCGTTAACAGGTGCAATTCTGTGGCCATGGCTGTTTGTTGTTTTGCGGGATTTGCGTCGACGCTTTACGGTTTCACGCAGTTTTTAACGGCTTTATTTTTATGTCGGCTTTAGTCAACCGGTACCGTTCGCGAGCTGGCCCATTGGCGTAGTTCGTTAATTTGCTCTGCCATTACCACGGATAAGGGGCGGGTGTTTTGAATTTCCTGCAGCATAATTTCTGTGCTGACCTGTGTCCCGGTTCCGTGACATGCGTAAGTGGCGGCAACAACGGCCTGCTCAATTTCTGAGCCTGAAAATCCGGCACTGGCACCTGCAATTTGCTCTAAATTAATCTGGTTAAAATTTATCCCGCGCTTTTCAAAGTGAATTTTGAAAATAAGTAAGCGGCTGTCGGTGCTGGGTAAGTCGACAAAAAATATTTCATCTAACCGGCCTTTACGAATCAGCTCGGGAGGCAGCGCTTTTATTTTGTTGGCGGTGGCAACAATAAACACCCGCGCACTATTTTCTGCCATCCAGGTTAATAATGTACCGAGTAATCGATTGGATGTGCCCTGATCGTCGTTGCCCGCGGCAATGCCTTTTTCCAGCTCATCAACCCATAAAACACAGGGCGACATTACCTCCGCGGTGTGTAATGCCTGACGTAAATTCTTTTCTGTCTCTCCCACATATTTATCATATAAGCGGCCGAAATCGAGGCGTAATAAAGGCGTGCCCCAAATGCCTGCAACGGTTTTGGCTGCCAGACTTTTGCCGCAGCCCTGCACGCCAAGTAATAACAACCCTTTGGGGATATCGAGTTGGGCGTTTGTTTTTGATGTTTCGGTGAAAATAGATTGACGCTGCTCGAGCCAGTGCTTGAGTTTTTTCATACCGCCGAGATCTGAAAATTTGGCGGTTTCAAATTCAAAAGACAGTATGTCGTCATTATTTAAAAGTTTGTATTTGGCTTGCATTACTTCGGGTAAATCTGATTCGGTGATTGCTCCATCATCAATAATAGCATTGCGAATTAAGCGTTTGGCATCGCGGTGAGACAAGCCGGATAAATTTTGAATCAGCCGATCTAAGGTTTTTCTATCCGTACGCACGCGCTGTTTTTCTGAGTTTTGCCAGGCATTGGCTTCGGTGCGAATCATTTGTTCCAGGATTTTCGCGGAGGGTAAATTAAGTGAGAAGCTTGTGCAAAGTGAAGTCAGGTTGCTCGGCAGTGACAACTGGTGGCTGAGTAAAATGAGCTTGCCTTTGTCGCCGTCAAATAGCATGGCAATTTCTTTTAGCAGGCGAATATTAATGGGGTCGGTTAAGTAAGGTTCGAAATCCAGCAGAATATAAACGCCCTGTAATGCTGAGGCCTTAATGTATTTGAGAACATCTTGTGGGTCTGATACATGGCGTTGGGGGTCGAGATTTAAATCGAGGCGCTGTATGCCGTCGGTGATGGTCCATTTAAATGTCGGTAAAAATTGTGTAGCGGTGGTTTTGGTGATTAGCCCTAACGCGCGAATTTCTTCATGGGTTTCAATGCTGATGATGGGGGTGTGCCCATGAATTAAAAGTGCCAAATCGCGGTTGTCCGACATAAATTTTCCATTTTATTTTCAGTTGTCGTGAATATTATGCCATATATAATGCTTGCGCTTGAATCAAATTAAGTTGTGCTGCACTCTTGAAAATAAGTTCTTAATAAGTAGGTATTTATGGCGTCACTTAAATCCCGGTTATCTAAAAATGGTTTTACTGCTAGTGAAAGTTATGACCACGCGGTGCAGTGTTTTTTAGAAAACCCCAACAGCCAGATACGCTGTTTACATGTTGATGGTGATTGCGGTAGGCGGCGAACAGCATTTGCCCATGCTTTGGCAAATGCATTATCCGCTACACAGGTTGTGTATTATGAATTTGGTAAAGATAAGCCGGTTCCACAAATTGTGCGCATTCTGGAAGGCGAGGAGATTGTCGAAGAGCCGCCAGTGGAGGCGCTGGATCGTGTGCTCACTGAAGCATGCGCATTGAGTGAAGCGGAGCAAACGGTGCTGATACTTGATCAAATGCATTTAACCCAGTTTTTAAATCACATTCGCTTGTATGAATTTTTACAAACAGGCATATGGAAATATAGTGATGTGGAGTATCAGTCTAACCTGTTAAATTTAAGTGTTTATTTGATTTCAGATGAGCCTTTATATCATTCTCTGCAAAGTGCATCATTTCGTTTGTGGGTGAACAGCAGTGGCCGACAGGCGATAAATATCAGTGCAGCAGATTTGGGATTAGATGAAAAAGCCTGTGACTGGTTGGCTCCACTACAGCGATTGTTGAGTGAGTTATCTTATTATCCGACACTGGAAGAATACCGGCGTTTGTCATTCGATATTGAGCAGTTTGTGCATACCCGGCAGCAGCTAAAAGTCTCTTTGTTTGGCTGGCTTGAAAATGTAGCACTTTCGCAGCTGGAAAGTGAAAATGTGCAATCACTCTTAAATGATGTGTTAGAGGCTATTGTGTTGGGAAAAGGTATTGATGAAGAAATAGAAATTTCGAGTAAATAGTCTTTAATTAATGTATTATTTTAGCCAATTATAACTTTATTAGGATAAACTGAACCGTCTGTCAGAAATGGAGGAGTGTAGAGCCCAAAGTCCTTGATTAAATTGGAAAAAATACCTACAAAGGTAACAAAGGATTAAATTAAACTCTTTTTGTGATCCGATTAACAGTGATTATTTTCCTCAGGCACTAGACTAGTGTGCATAATCGAGGTATTTGGTGGTAATTTACATGCAGTATTATAATGCGCAATTTCAGGAAGATCCTCTATACAAACGTGACGTAAGTAGTACGGCAAAACTTTTTAGTATTGACCGGTCTGTTTATGTAACGGAAAGTGTCTGGAAAGACTGTGTCGAATTAGCTGAAATTAACAGCAATAAGATAGATGAGCTGGCTGTGCTGCAGCGTCTCAGGCACATGTTGTTTATGGCATCCAGTGCATTGCATGGACGTGTAACCGATTTGGAGTGTGACTTTAGTATTCACCGAATTCCTAATGATGCAGCATCATCCCGGCCTGAAAAAACCATGCTTAAGCTTATTGCAAACACTAGCGAGTTAAATCAGCCTCAGATAACGATAAAACATCTTAATGAGTAGACGACGTGGTAGCTATGTTTACAGACGAAAATATACAACTAAATTATGATCAGAGCGCTGATCTTCGTGATGTTACGAGCACGGCTCGCCTGTTTAATTTTAGGCGTCCAGTTTTTATGGCTACTCAGGTTTGGGAAGACTGTGTTGAGCTATTAGCAGAAGAAGGGCGCCCTTATGATGAATTGGCTGTATTGCAACGCTTGAGGCATGTTTTGTTTATGGCAGCCAGTGCGTTGCACGGGCGTGTTGAAGACCTGGAATATAATTTTCGTGTTTATCGCGTGGCAAATGATGCATTGCATGGACAGCGGCAGCCAGAGCCTGTAAATTTGCACCTTAATGCACATAAGGATGAACATAATCGTCCGGTTATTACAATTGGTTTCCCTGAAAAGTAGATATTCGACCCAATTTGGAAAGTAGTAAAGTAATGCTCTTAGAGTGAAGAGCTAAATGGAAATTTTAATTTAATGGTCACTAAAATGAAAAACAAGCTTCTTAATCGCTGGTTTGGTCAAAATCAAGCAGCGCCTACATCACAAGTTAATATTCGAGATGGTTTATCGGTTCTAATTGCCGATGATTCACGCACCCAGCTTTTTGCGTTAGAAAAAATGTTAAATGCTGAAGGTGTAAAAACCTATACGGTCGAAAATGGTAAGCAGGCTATTTTAATGGCCAGACATGTAAAACCCGATTTAATTTTAATGGATATTGTGATGCCAGAAATTAATGGTTTTCAGGCAACGCGTTATTTAAGTCGTCAGCCAGATACGGCGCATATTCCGGTTATTATAATTAGTGGCTCTAATCAGCAATCGGATAAAACCTGGGGATTAAAACTCGGCGCTAAAGATTATATGGATAAGCCAGTTGAGCGAAATTTGTTATTAAAGAAAATCAGCTACTGGACTGCAGAAGTGGGTGGTGATAAATCCAATGTACCTGCTGAGCAAAAAGCAGAGCACAAAGCCTGGGTTGAAGCGGTTTAGTTGTAGCTCTAATTTGTGAGTTTTTCGGGGCAGAACTTAGTAATAAGTTCTGCCCCGAATTGTTTATGCGGTAAATTTTCTATATATTTCTATAGATAATAGGCAGACGTTGTCATTACTTTCGACATGGCTCCCATGAGCTTTTTCACCGGCCAGGGTAATTCTGCTCCGCCGCCTTCCAGCGCTACAGTTGCATGATGCGCTTCATCGATTTTCATTTGTTGCAGCACGGCTTCGCTGCGGTAATCATTGCGGGGGAGTTTTTCCAGGTGCTCGTCAAGATGGCGAATCACCTGATGCTCAGTTTCTGCAACAAACCCCAGGCTCCATTTATCGCCTAATAGCCCGGCTACCGCACCAATAGCAAATGAGCCGCAATACCAGACAGGGTTCAGAATGCTTTTCTGGCTTGAGAGCTCCTGCAGGCGTTGCTCGGTCCATGCGAGGTGGTCGTTTTCTTCCAGTGCTGCACGCTGCATGCTTGCACGCACTTTTTCAAGGCGGGCGGTTAAAGCCTGTCCCTGGTAAAGCGCCTGTGCAGAGACTTCTCCCGAATGATTTACTCGCATTAGCCCGGATGACAACTTTCGCTCAGTATCGTTGAGTGAAGTTTCAGCCGTATCTTTAGAAGGGTTTTCTCTCTCGGTGGTAATGGGGTTGCCAAAAATGGTGCGCAGGGCATGGTCGGTTTGCACAATGAATTGATCAACAGGATTAAAGTGGCGCATTATTTAAGTGTCTTTAAAATTTAATAGTAATTAACTTAGCTGGCGAACCAGAAAACTAATCGGGTGCATAATTTCTATATTGGGATTATACGCGGAAATTGTGGTTTTAATATGCAGGCTACAGCCAATATTATCGCTAATTAATATATTTGTTTGTGTAAGCGCAAAGCTCTTGAGTTTTCCTTGTAGCAGAGCGTCAGCTTGCTCGGGGTAATTGATAGATTGTATACCGCCTGCGCCGCAACACAGGTTTGGATTGTTTGATTCAATGATTTGCTGTTTTGGAATACAGTTTAACAAGTCGGTGTTCAGTGATTTAGATTTGAGCCTATTGCGGTGACTACAACTCTCATGCAAAGCCACGGGCTGATCAGACGTTGAAAATGCGACCGGATATTGTTGCAACTGCCCTAGTAAAAATTGACGAGCATCGATGATATGAGTGTTATCAATTTGCTTCAATCGGTCTCCGCAGGTAGGGCTGAAAAAGAGCAGGGGTCTATCGCGCTGTGGCTTCAATTGCTTCTGGCAATGGTCTAAAAGCTGGCTTGCTGTTTTCTGTTGTCCGTTGTGTTGATGTAGTGCCCCGCAGCAATTTTGCTGCTCACTTATATAAACATCAAATTTAAGCTGGTTAAGAATGTCGATAGTATCGCTAATCACCTGATAATCAAGCGCTGCCCCACTGCAACCAGTAAATAATTCAAGTTCGCCACGGCATTGCTCACCTGAAGAGTGATTACCAGAATAGAGTGATTTGAGCTTAAGGGCCGGTTGAGTAAACGGGTTTTGCGTAGTGCTGCCAACTGAATTGGCCAGATAGGTGAAAGGTTTTAAAGCCGAAGAACTGGCAATAGCGGCGAGCTGACTAATGCCATTGGGTTTAGCCGCTTGCTTTAGAATGATTTTGGCAGTAAATGTTTTTTTGATAGAGCGGCTGTGCTGGCTTCGAAACTCATCGATCAACTTTCCATAAGGCACCCGTGATGGGCAAATACTTTCACAATTTAGGCAGCTAAGGCAGTGGTCAATATGCAGCAGTGCTTTTTTACTAGCATCAATGCGTCCCTGGTCAATTGCCTGCATTAACGCAATACGGCCTCTGGGGGATTCGGTTTCATTTTGATAAAGCTGATACGTGGGGCATTGTGGTAGGCACATGCCGCACATAACGCATAAATCCGTATCGCTGAGTTTGCTGGCATTATTCATCGCGGCACATCTTATCACTGTATAATGGCTTATTCAGCTAGAGCTTGAATGTTTGTTTGCACATATTTTTAATATTTAAGGGTTGTTTTAGGAATGAGTTATTTTCAACATCATGTTTTTTTCTGTACCAACCAGCGAGATGACGGGCGTAAGTGCTGTGAGCAAGCAGGGGCGAGCAGGTTGCGGGCTTATGCCAAAGCAAAGATAAAATCTTTAGCTAAATCAGGCAAAGGGCAAATCAGAATAAACACCTCCGGGTGCCTGGATCGCTGCGGGCTCGGGCCAGTTATTGTCGTGTATCCCGAAGAAACCTGGTACAGCTATCAGAATGAGGTAGATATTGATGAAATTATTGAGCAGCATCTGCTCAATGGCAAAATAGTGCAAAGGCTGATTCTGAAGTAGCTGTGGTTGTTAAAGCATAGCGAAGAGCCTGTCTCCATCAGGGACATGTCGCGCCTTGTGCGCCGTGTCCCATGTGGTAATTCCGATCAGACTGGCAGTGTAGAAAGCGGCTTCGAGCTGCTTTAGGTGGTATCACAACAGTGGCAGATCCTGAGCTATCTCAATGAAATAAGCAATAGAATCAAAAAGATAACAGAAAAAGAAAACGCAAATAAGCACTAAAAAAGAATAGGTCATCCTGTATGTAAAGGTTTTTAGATCATATTGGTCTTTTCAAAATAAGCTTTTAAGTCCTAACTCATCAGTCTACGTTGGTTTTTGCAAGCATACTCAGACAGAAGATTTTCATTATTTGCGCTCATTTGTAGGGGGATGTTAGGAATGAGATAAACCAAAAACGTCGAAAAACTGCTAAAAACTGCATCGTAACGGCCTATCACCTAAAATCGCCTTATTTGTATTTTACATATAGAATGAGACAAAAATATACTAATTAACGAAAATTACCAGTAATAAATGATTGAAATGCTGGTAAAAAGCTTTAGAAAATTACCAATAAAGTGATGCTAATAGTGATTTAAAGGTGTTTAAATAAGCAATTAAGGCATTATTAAGCGTCTTTTTTAAGCCATTCTTTGCCTACGTTGTAATCCCAGCCAACGTCTATCCCTTCTGGCACTTGCCCATATACCTCACCTGATTTTCTATTTACTCTTTCTGTTGTTTTGATTGCGGGTGCCTGATCGAGGTCAAGTTTGCTTTTTGTCATTTGGCGTGGTGATAATGACCGGATAGTGCAACGACACCCCCAGCCATTTGGAGGGAAGTGAGTATTCCAGAAGTCATCATCAATAGATAAAACTAAGTTATCCCATGTTTGGTGCAGCGGTCTTACTCTTTGGTCGCCTACTGTTTGGTACTGTATGAATGGTCGGCGGTTTTTCACTCTTTGAATTTGTTGCCAGCGGCCAGCCATGTGTGATGATCGCATATTGGTATCGTAAATTACTCGTGTTCGCCAGCCTCTTTTTCCTTTGTAGTCCCAGCCATGCTGGGACACATTTTTATCAAAATTCTTTCGGAACTGGCCAATGCTCTGGCCTTCACTTATTGCCTGGTCTACTGATTCACGTAAATCAGACAATAAGTCATCTTTTGTGGCCCCGGCCACGGTGAATGCTTTTGCATGTACCTGGCCACTGATTTCATCCCAGTATTTTGTCGTTAAACTCAGCTTGGACTTGAGAAAATCAATGGCCTCCTGGAAGGGTACCGAGCCTATATCTATTTCAGGCATAACTTAGAACGTTGTAGGTTGTGCGATAGCACGAATTGACATCATGAATCCACGTTGTAAATCGGTTTTACCTATAGCAACCCAGCGTTTATCAGTTAAGTTGTTTGACTCAAGTTTTGCAATAAAAACACCTACTTTTTCAGCAAGTTCTTTACCCTCATTCATTAAATCAATTTCAGTTTGATTTAACTCTCTATAACCTTTAATTTTTTTATGTTGATTATCCATCATATACTCCTATTTATTTAAATGAACTAACCTGCCAGTTTCTCCACTTGTTACAAAACATCTGCCCATCACATTCTTCATGCTTACAGCAGCATTGTTCTTCATATGTCATATTTGCTTTAAACTCAGCTACTGAGCCACAGCTACAACACTTTAGATATCCTTCATCTGGTTTAGTGAATGGCACTTTTGTTATTGGGCCTGAAAATTGTGAATGCACGTAATCTTTTGCTGGGCTTGAATGCTCACTAAACATATCAATAGTTTTATCGCATCTATATAGCTTTGGGTCTTGCGTAAATGAAGTGCATACTGGTTTTCCATGTGAGTCATAAGCCCATTCACATGGATAGCTTGGGTCATCAATATCAAAAATAATTGCATACATATGTATGTCGCAGTGCATATTGTTATTGCTGCTACCGTCATTATTTTCGTGCGTGCACTGATTACAAAAAACTGATTCAAATTGAAAACCTTCAGTCGCATTCGCAGGTTTATATAGCTCAACCATCTTTTTCTATCTCATTCATGCCGTCGAGCAACCCCGTTAAAAAAGCCAATGAATTCATTTCTGCCAATTCTTTTTCATCCATATCAGGTGCGATAAATTCAAGGCCGTTTCTAAACTCTTGCAACGTTTTTGAGTTGGCTAATAAATCTTTAATGGGTTTAGTTAAACCCGCAATTAACTTATCAGCACGGTCAGCTGCTTTTTCAGCTAGTTGGCCTGATGTGTCGCTTGCATTGTGTTTTGAAAAATCATGACCACCGCCGCAATTTGGGCACTTATTAAACTGGGCCGCGTTTGGCATAGTTGTGCTGTTGCCTTGTGGAAGCACATCTTCATTATCTTGTGGCATTGGTATTTGCAACCGATCATGAGCAAAGGCTGCGGGAATATTTATATAATTACGACCTATATCAAAAACCTCAGTCCAATCTTTACGTGCTTCAGCCTCTTCAAAAAATTCAAACTTAGGTGGCATAGCCCCCGCAAAATTTAATTCAGTCACCCATGCAAATAACTGATTAAATGTATCGCAAATAATTTTACGGTCTGACTCATTAACTGATTGCTCGCGTTCTCGATGAGTTTCACTTGCAGCGCGTGACCCCGCCCCCTGAATGTCGGTAGCCAGTGTTTGAGATGTCAGCGCTTTTGATATTTCTTTATTACAAACATTAATTAAACGCTCGTGCACTAGCTCGCCCGATGTTGAATGCTCTAACAATTCAACTGAACCATTATCAGGAATCGCGGCAACACCATCTTCAACCATATCGGCGAGTTGATCGGCCAATGCATTTTGTTCATCAATCGGTGTGCCCTGTGGGTACTTGCCAATGGCCCATGGAATGCCATATTTCTCACAGAACTTCATAAAATATTTAAAGCCGTTATGCTTAAAAATATACGGCCAGAAACATGCACTGAATAACGCTACGCCATATGGGTTTTCATAACTGTGCATATGACGAGTTAATAACCACTTTTTATCGCCCAATGTTATACCATCGGTTTGATTGGTTTGGGTAAGTAGTCGTAACTCATTGTCAGGTGAAAAAACAAAACGGCGATTGGGTCTATCAACAACCATGTCCGGTACCAGAAATTGACCCTCTTTTTTCCACACCACTTCGTGTACTTTATAACCCCGAAAAACACCCTGCGCCATATTCCAAATCGTGTCAGACCATTGCATACCATGAGCAGGCTTATCTTGAAGTATTTTTTGACATAACTCCAAAGCGTGAATGTCTGCAGCTGAATCACCGCCGGGTGAAAGCCGATATTCAAACCCTAAAAAGGCAGAGCGCACTGAACGTAACTCACCAATTACATGACTATCTAAAACAATAGCTTCAAACACCTCTTGGGCCTTACCCATTTTACGAAGCACTTCATCTGGGTTAGGCAAAAAAGAAAGCCCAGCATAAAAATTCGGGTCGCTAGTGCGAGTAGCAATTTCTGATTTCAAGGTGCCTTTAGAGGCTTTTTTAATATCTGAGTCGTGCATGATTAATAACCTGGTATACCTTTACGTGAGCGTCGGCTACGACTTGACGTTACAATTTTTGGAAGCCCGCCTGCTCGAGTAGATGAAATCATCCAAAGAATATGCAGTGCAACTAATGAATCGAAATGGTGGTTAGTTTGCTTTTCTGGCCACTCATCCAATTGGTCGAGCAGCTGAGTTTGTTTAGCATGAAATAAAATTTGTGGGTCAATGTCATTAATGAATGGCTCAAGTGAATCAATGCGCACTGCCATATCTACTATTGAAGTAACACCAACTAAAGGCAATGCAATATCATGATCTGCCAGCGCACGGCGGCGGAAATCGGTACGCATATATTCAAATGCGGTATTGTTTTCAAAACCAATTGCTTGGCAATTAAATTCACGTTGAATAGCAACTAAATCACTTTCTAATTTACTTGTAACTCGACGTTTAGATAGTGCCTCAACAACATGCAGCTTACTTGTTTCAGTATCCATAGCCCCCACAACTATTGCACTGGGGTCAGCGGTTTGGGTTTTACCCATAGACGGGTCACAAGCACCGAAGTGAATCCAGTGCGGTAATTTTTTAACCCAAAAAGTCATACCGGTAAAAACCTTGTCTTCATCACTGCGAGGGTCACCCTGCATTTCAGTGCCAAAAGCTTTACGATTTTTAGCCCGTTGTTTCATTAACCAAAATAAAGATCGCACAGAAGGCCATGAAGTTTTTGCCCCTTTATCCATACGGGTTTTATTTTTTAAATAAAACTTATAAGATGGCAATTCAGATTCATCTAACACTTGGCTTTTTCGCTTGGCTTTTAATTCGGCCTTGGGGTCATCATTGCGCATTTGCTCTTCGCACAATTCCCATAAATCATTATTTACTGGAAACTGTATAATGGCTTTAAAGTGATTTACTAAATGCCCAATCGTATTTTTAGCGCGTGAAATTAAATCATCTTTGTTTAATATGGTGCCTACACCAAAAAACTTGACACTACCATCGGGTGGGCCTAAATAATCAATGGCTTTTTCTAACCAGTCCCAACGATTATCTCGTTCGGTTGGGCTTTTCGATTCTTTATCGGTGATTAAATCATCACCCATTAAAACTTTGGGGCGGCTGGCACCATGGAAGGTTCCACGAATTGCTTGCTCTGCCCCAAAGGGTTCAATCTTTACATTTGTTTTGGTGACTAATTCTCCCACTTTCCAAACAGGGCCACGGCCACAAACCTCGGGGAAGTCCATTCGCAACATCGCATTGCTTTCGAGTTCTGTTTTAACCACCATTAACAATTTAGTGGGCATTTTGGTTTCGGCACCGAGTAGCACCACGTAGTCCAGGAAAGGAGGAACTTTATTAATGCCAACAGCTGCACGTACTTCAAGCTTTTGTAATAAGCCGAGAACAGCAATAAAAACAGGGCCAACTTTGGTAAGTAGTGACGATTTTGCTTCACCACGCGGCGCAACCCACCATTGCTTACAACCCGATTTCTGATGAAGTAACTGTGGAAAGGTGGCGCAAAAATCGGCTTGAAACTCGGATGATTCACCACGAATGTGGTGAGGAAAATAAGTGTAGGCAAAGAAATTAAAGTCACCAGTTAATACCTTTTTACGTCTCGTTAAAATAGCTTCTGGGCTATCATCCAGCCCAGCTGCAAATGCATCGATTGATTGGCGAAGCGAAACTTGTAACTCTTCAAGCTCCGTTAAAAATTCACGTTCTTGCATTAGATAACACCTTACTAATGTGTTGACCGAATGGTTCTAAAATTAAAACGAAGCGTTCGAGATCGTGAGGTGAATTTTTGCGAATGTATTTTGCCAGCTCTTCGAGTACTTCCATGGCAATCGATAGCTTGGCAATTTTAGGGTTACTACCACCAGCTGCTTTCATTGTTTTAGTATAGGCATCAGCCAAGCGGCTCATTACCTCTGCTTTTTGAATGGCAGAAAATTCACCGTCTTTTATTTCTGTAATGGTGGTTTGAAATAACCGAGCAAAATCTTCCAGCACTTCAGCAGACATTTCGCCAACACCACCACCAGCCATGCGAGAGGCAGCGCGGGCTTTATCCCAGCAATCACCCTCATCAAAAGACTTGCGTTTCCAGGCACGGGCAGTTTGATAATTTACATCGTGCGAGTCGGCCGCATGTTGTAATGACTTTTTGTCATATACAAATGAGCGGCGCACTTTGAGTCGTGTTTCTTCAGAATATGCCACACGTTAACCCATCCAGTTTTTGGACGTTTCTTTTATTAGTGTAATGGCAATGGTAATTAAACCACCGCCAATGGCACCGTTGCGTGCGCCGGTTATTTCAGTGTTACGCAAGCGTTTATCAAGCATATCATCACGTTTACTTTGTCTTTTTTGCTCGGTTAATATTGAATCTATTTTGCCTTCAAGCTGGCCCAATGATCGGTTGATTTCATCTAAGTCAGACATGCTTGCCCTTATGAATATTTAAATTATCAAAATCATTTTGGCAAAAAACACATCGAACTGATGTGGGCAATGCCGCCAATCTTGCAGGCTCAATTGTTTCTTCACAGTTTTTGCATACCCGAACCCCATATATTTCTAATGGTGTTTCAACAGGCCTGTATTTATGCGCATTAATAATTCGCTCACGCTCTGTTTCTTCAATTTGTGTAGCTACATCATTTTTATCGGCTAGTTGCATAAGCGTTTACTTTATTAATCTGTGAGTGAGGGTTGATAAAATTCCAGGCACAGGTGCTTGGCCTGCAGCGAGTTGTTTGTCTTTGCTGCGTTGTTGAACATTTACGCCTAGCACGGCCAATGCAATGCCCCACATAAAGGAGAGCGATGCCATCGCATTAATAATGGCAGGTGCTTTTGCTGGCTCACTAATAATGGTTAGGCCTAATGCCACCATCATAAACAGCCATGAGAAAGCAACGATATAACCAAAAGTGGGTCGCCAGCCAGATATGTACCAGCTTTTACTGGCATACTCGGCGCGCATTGTTTCGTTTGTGGCTTGTAAGCGTTTTGTATTTTCTTCAAGGCGGGAAATAATAATGGGTTGCATTGCTTTCTTAAATTCAATATGCAGCGAGGGATTGTTTTTAATATCTTCTACTGCACTCATAGCGTTGTTAATACCGGCAACCGATTTAGCAACATCAATAATTTTATTAGCCGTTTCTGCATCATCTTCATTGCCAAACCAACCAACAATGGCGGGTATTAATTCACTTAATCCAAGAGCAAGGCTTATCGGTTCCAATCTATTAGCCCCACATCTAAAATAATAAACTTTTGAAGTTTAAATAAACGAATAAACCAACCTTTTAAAAACTTAGCCTGGCTTGAGTCGCCGCGCACAATGTCGTGATAAAATTGCGCACGAATCCCTAAGTATTTAATAATTAACTCACTGGTTGAATTAAGCACTAAATGCTTGCGAAGTGAAGCGAGGGTTTTATTACCAATAACGCCATCAAGTTTTGATTTAACGAGTTGTTGCAAAAACATCGCCGCTTTACGAGGGCCGTGATTGACTGCGGCATCAAATACGGCTATAGCCATTTCAATATCCATATCATCACATTTACAAACATCCCAATAGTCCTGTTTGTAAATAGCAGAAGCCTGCTCGATAGTTAAGTTTTTAATGTTGAGTTTAGGGTAGGCTTTTTTTGAAATGCCGTATTTGGTTTCGCCGCCTCGATCAGATGAGTCGTTTACATAACCGCCCTCCAGCCCAAACAAATGTTCGAGTGCTATTTCAAGTATTGGGTTTTTCGTATCCATGGTTAGCAGCATGAATTAAAGAAGGGCAAAAAAAGAGGGGAGACAAGCGTCTCCCCTTTGGGCTGGTCAGATAATTAAACCATAAGGTGAGGCAATATCATTGCATTGAGTCATCAAACATGTCAAGTGTTGGATTGTCATCTGTTGTATTTCGTAAACGTTGAACGTGCCGCTGAGTCAAATTGTATTGAGTTGCAAAAACCGCCTTAGCCACGTTTGGCATTGAGCGAATATGGTGATCACGAATTTGATTTAAAATTTTATCAACTTTCGGAAGCGTTAACCGCTGCCCAGCAAAATCACTTTTGCAAAGTTTTTCAACCGCATTGTCACTAATTAAATCATGCAGTAATGTTTCTTCTTTTTTACCTAGCGGAATTAAAAGGCGATGCCCGCCTTTTGCGCGTAATAGTTTAACCGTTTCAGGCAGCCCTATAATATTAACCAATGCTCTCATTTGCGGTGGTAACTGGCATTCATCAACCTGGTACATTGTTACCAACTCTTCATCTGAAATATTTATAGCACTGCTAGGCATTAATGTTAACACCCTCGCGTTTTGCCATGCCCTTTAATGCTTCTATGCATTTGTTTAAATCACCCGCACTGGCCCATTGTAGCTTGTCGCTTTTCATTTGTTTGCTGCAAAAATCATGCATCGCCATTTCACTGCGGTTGCGCACCACGCCCGCATCGGCCAGTGTGCACCACAACGCGGTTATTTTATTAAGCCTGGGCTTTCGCCAGTTGTTAACGTTAATGGCCGACTTGCGGGTGCGTTTAAAACCCATTTTTTCCATATCGGCTACCGCGGCAACCAACTCGCCCAGTTTCATTGTGCTTGCTGAAATACGATCGCCTTTATTTTTAGCACCATGTTGCTGCAGAAACTTTCGATAAGTGTCTTCATCCATGGTCAGCGTTTTTTTGCCTATTTGTAATAAGCCGTAGTATTTGTTTCTGTTGCTCATAACTATGTCTCAATTAATTTCTGATTTTCACCATTAACACCATAGTGTAACGACACATTCTTTGAAGCGTTTGCTCCATCTAAATATGCGGTGAAACTTCGTTTAGTTAATTTCTGAGTTCGCGACTTGAGGGTTGCTAAGTTCTTATAATGTATAGAGAGGTAATTTTCGTATATTTTTTTTGGCATAGGATGTGCAAATGTTTCAACAGTATTAGTAACACCAATCCCCCATGATACGGCGAAAACATCAGCCTTCCGTGTACGGTTAATACGTTTGCCGCGCAAATTTTTGAAATACTCATTTCTATCTTTAGTTAATTTCCTTCTTAAGACTGTGAAAGCATAGCTTGCAACTTCGGCACTATGTCGCATTCCGATAAATGTGTAACTATTAGTTTTATAAGTCTCCAGGAATATGTTTTCGACTCCAAATGATTTAGATATCATATTTGCAAGCATTGCCAACCATCTAGGTGGCATGTTATTTGTGCCCGCTGTTACTTTTGATTCACCTACATCAGCTAGAGCAACATCAACATTAGATATATTGTGTTTTTCCATTAGTCTCTTTGCTTGACGCAATGCAATTGAAGCCTCATTTTCATTACTTGATTTAGAAAGGCTTAGGCATTTAACTATTTTTTTAACAATTGTTTCTTTATCGCTTGTATTGTTCACTGAATCAATGCCCCATACATTTAAACGGCCCGACAGTCTGCAGCCGAACCGGCAGCCAATATTCTTTAATAATATTGGCTGCCCGCCCCACATACTTACAATCTTTTTCTGATTCAGTTATTAAAGTAAGCCCCGGTGTTTTTCCCGTCATCAAACCATAATGCAAACTTTGCCCAATGCCTTCGGCCCATTTTTTTGCCCAATCAAATTCAATGACATAAATGGTGGTTTCGCAATCTATGCGAGTTCTGTCGGGCAGCACCACTTCCATTCGACCAGGGCAATGCTGAGCTTGATATTCTTTTTCGGTTTTTGCTTCAACAGTTAACACACACAACATTAATAATATAAATAATTTCATTTTTTTATCCTAAGTGTTTTTATTGTCATTAATTAAATGGCCGAACGTGTCACTACCTATATCCATTGATGTTCGTTGATGACCTGACCACGGATTAAAAAGCCATGCTACTTCTCCATGATATTCTCTAAACTGTCTTGCTTGTGATGGGTAAGGGATTCTCGAACCATTTGTTGGGTCGAATTTCATTAATTTATCTTGCATAATTTTCACCTAAATATTTAAACTTGAATCGCAACCATCAACAGATAAAATTTCTTCCTGCCATGGTTTGACCCAACGGTTAGCAACTTTATCGAAGTCTTTAATTAACGCACGTGTGCCGGGCAAATCAGAGCCACACTCAACCGCATCGTCTACAAACTCCTGCAGCTCTTGTGACATCATGCAGGCAACCCGCATAACATCATCCACGGTTAGCTCTTTGCTGCTACTCATAACGCTGCAATATCTAATGACATGGGTTGATACTGGCCCTGTGCATCGCGTTCATAAATACGCAGGTATGATTTACGCCCTACCATGTGCATAGAGTTATCAATGGCTTTCATCGCCTGCACCCATTTCTCATCTTTAAAGTTATGCTGTTTTAATTCCAGCACCCGTTGAATGCTCAGGTTGCCTTGCTTATCGGCTTTAAATGCTTTCATCACAATGGCTTTAATATTGACATTTGAACCTTTCGACCAAGCCATAATACACTCATCAATTAATGCTTTCGCGACCTGTATCTGTTCATCAAATTGCAGAAAGTCAGTGAAGGTGCGCATTAACTTATATTTACCATCGAATGAATACAAAGACACATTGCCTTTACTGCCGCCTACCTTTGCATCGTACTGAGCTGCAGAGTGTTTTATAAAGTCTTCAATGCGCTGGCTCGTTTGCTTTTTAAATTCTGCTAACGGGTCACGTATTTTTTTTGCTTTTTTAACAACATCAATCACCAGCTTGTCTCTATCAAGGTCAATTTGTTTAATGGTTTTAATGGGTACCAGGTGTTCGTTTGCATCCATCATATAACCACGTGGTATTTCGGTTTCATTTTTTTCAGCTCGTTGTGACATAATATTTAACTCTCGTTAGTTGGTTGATTACTTTTCCATGGCGCAAATGATGCATTTGAGGCATGGTCTGCTTTAGGCGTTTGAACTCGACTTCTAATTGCTTTCTCCTGTTGTTTCTCGGTTTTGTTTAACGCCTGTTCTGCCTGATTAGCCATCATGCCTAACAGGTACCCATTACCTTTTAACGGCAACACTAAAGACTCAGGGCGGGCATCTACTAAATATGTCATGGCCCGCGCAAACTTCTCCGCAGGCATGGCATAGGTTGCATGACCTCGCTTTATTTCAGCTGCTTTAATCATTGGGTGAAGCTCTTTAACTATGCGTAGCATTTTTAGAGAGCGCAATTTTTGCTTGCCTTGAAATAATGATAAATATTGCCACACAGGGCGGTGCACTAAATCAGGCAAGGTCATTACCAGCTCAACCAGTTCACGCCAGTCATCGTCATTGCGCGCAAGGCTCATATCAAACTCATCGCCGCATGTTGGGCATGTAATATCTAAGCGCATAATTGGTTTAATGAATTGTGATTAATTAATAAAATATAGGCATCGTACATTTTCTTATGTGCTTCTAGCGGTGGCATTGGGTGCTGCATTATTTCGTAATGTTTTATCGGCGGCACCGGCAAGCCCCAATCACGGCCCTTAGAGTTTGTTAACGTAAATGCTTCAATTGCCAGTGCGTATTCATCAACCACTTTAATTAAATCCTGCTCTTCACGCTCAGGTGGCGTTATATCAAGCTGACTATAAATCAAACTTTGCAGCTTGGTTTGTAACGGCTCAATGTATAAAACATTACACTGCTTTAATGGTGTTGTAATATCACCCGTATACGCCTCATGCGCATCATGCAGTAATACCTTTAAAGCGGTTTCATAGCTGGCCCCAAAAAAACGCATGGCGGCCATTGCGCACCAAACCGAGTGCTGAGCAACAGAGTAAACAAACTCGCCGTTTGTGTGGCCATTGAATCGCGCAATACGGCTCAATGAATAAATGATATCTTCTAAACAAATCTGGTCGATATGAGGCGATGCTAAATTAAGGCGTTTTCCGGTAATGGTTTCTACGGTTGTTTTCATGCGTGTACCCTCTGCTCATTTATGTGACTTTTGCGTTGATGGTGTTGTTTTTTCTTTTGACGCATGGGCTGAAAAAATGCACCGTAGCGAAACCCGCCACCGGGCAGCTTTTCTATTTCAAGTTCATTTTTATCAACCAGTTCCTGCACGTTTTGAGTTTGCATAAAAATTTCAACATACATATCAGGGTGCGCAAGAAACGCTTCAAATCGAATGCCCCGAGTTGTTAAATTGAACTTATTATTAAACGTCATATACAAATTGGCACAGTGTTCAATATATTCGTCACTGTATGTTTGTTTTTTTGATTTGTTATCCGCTCGCATTATGCTCTCCTTTTTTTAGGCTTATCAAAGCCCAGCAGTTTGGTGCCTACCTGATAAATCATATTAACGGTAAGCTCGTGCCCTTTACGTAACCCGTAGTCACGCACACCGGTAATTAAGCTGTGTGCTAACACTCGCGCCGAGCCATCGCACATTTCAAAAAAGGCTTTATGAATTTCAGGGGTTAACGTTGCCTCATGGCCAAGGGCGGCAGTGACTATTGCTTCAGCATCATGCTCTTTAATGCCTTTAATAACCGTAGGCCAAAAAAGTATGCGCGATGAGATTTGACCAAAGCGCCCGCGAGGGTCACGAATCATTGGTTGCAGCTCTTCTGTACCCGAAAGCACCACACCTACATTTGCCAGGTCTGATATGCGGCGCAATACTTCGAGTGTGTCCTGGTTAACTTTATCTGCCTCATCTAAAATAATAAGTTTGTCTGAACCGGATAACCTTGAAATAACCGCTTCAATCATGTCGTCTTTAGTGCCCTGAGAATAACGGTATGACTTGTGAACAATTGCACCGGTCTTTTCTACTAATCTCCTTAATAAAACTTTCGCATTCATATTAGGCGTTGCCTCTACCAGAATGCAGTTCGGATAATCTTCAGCATATTTTTTAACTGATCTGGTTTTACCTGTGCCTACAAAGGCAGAGACAACACTAAAACTTCTATAAGTATGTGCGCGCTTGCACGCTGCTCTTACTGCCACATAAACCGAAGTTTCAACAAAGGGGTTGTCGCCAATATTTTGCGCTTCGCGTTCACTTTGGCGGTGTATAGTGTCAGTTAACTTATGTAAAAATTTACTCGGTGATGCACTGTATTTACCGTTTAAAATTATATTAACGGTGGGCGCTTTTAAACCGGCAGAAATTGCTAAGCGTGATTGACTGCGGCGGTTTTCAAACCCAGTTCCCGTACCTTCATTTGCCCACTCATTTACCCAGTTAATGATTTCAGTTACTTGCTCAATATCAGCTTCTGAATATGCTTCGGCATACATTGTCGGCAGCTCAATTTGATCGTGTGTTTTTGGCCCTGCTTTTTTACTCATATTTTCACCTTATGATTTTATTGTTTTATACAATTATTATTCGGTATATCCCGTGTCATCAAAATCCATTTCAACATGTGTGCTTTGTGCTCCGTAATCTGTGTCGTTAATATCAAACTTCATTTCATTGCCTTGTTGTTCAAGTTCGCCGTTTAAATCATCGGGCAACGGCATTGAATCTAATTCGGTTGATATTTCTTCATGGTCAATTAACATTTTGGCTTGTGCTCGCTTTTCATCTGCATGGCGTTCAAGGCGTTTAATTTGCCCCTTTAATCTTTGCTTCGTCATATCTTCAATTCGGCTATCAGATAAATAAGGGGTTTTATGAGTAAGCGTTGCATCAACAATTAAACGCGCATCTAAGTCCATTACACGCACCTGTGAATCATCATGTAAGTTATATTCAACAAACACCTCTTGTTTGTTGTGCCTTACCAATTCAGGGTGGCGATATTCACGGCTAAATAAATTAATGCTGCCTCGGCGAACCGTGCGTTTAATGCGGGGGCGAATAATGGCATCGCTGGTCATGTGCACAGGCACCCGCTCAAGTTGTGCCCAAAGGCTGGCGGGTGTTGCGCCATTTAATGCGCTGTGAACTCTGTTGTTATAAAACTCAATAAACTTGGTTAAGCCATTGAGGTAAGTTTGCAAACTGGGTAAAGGTTCTTTGCCACTCTTCGCATCGGCCAGCACTTTTTTAATGGCATCAGGTGCCATGTCGTGCCCGCAGTAGCTTGCAAATGTTTTATCAAACTTATCACGCAGCGTTCTAAACCAGCGCTCAACTTGGCCCTTGCCCTGTGGATTGCCAGGTATAGAAAACATTACGCTTAAATCAAAGCGGCTATAAAAACCGGTTGATTTATCGTGCATCATTTTTGCCCTAAAGCCCGAGCCGTTATCAATGTGCAAACCGGCGGGCACATGATCGTGCGTAATCATGGCGTGGCTAAGTGAAAATAAAGTAGAGTAACTTGACTCTGCAACGCTCATATACCAGCCCACTAAATAACGGCTGCGCACATCTATCCACACAGTGAGTTCTGGTCGCCATGGGTTGCCTGTCATTGGGTGTGCTAGGTAGGCATCTATCGTGTGGCCATCGCCCTGATAAATACTGCCAATAGGCAGCACTTCAGTGTCACGAATGCGCGCAGGTTTTTGGGTGTCTCCATAAAGTTTTGCGCCCATGCGTTTTCGATCTAGCTTTTGCTTTAAATCTTTTGGCAGGCTCTTAATGTAACGGCTTACCAAGTGCCCACCTACGTTAGTAAAATCTTCTTGTTTTAATAAATCAGCTATCGCGGCCATTGCTAACTTTGAAGGTAAGCCATACCAATAAATTGCACGCGCATCCCATTCTTGTGGCACCCGTACTCGGCCCTCTTTTTTACTGACTAAACCAATTAACCCGCCTTCTTTATAATCTTTTATCCAGCGGGCAATGGTGGCAGAGCTAGGTGGGTTGTTTTTTCGCCCAAGTTCCTGCGCTAACTTAATTAACTCGTCAGCGGCTTTATTGGTTTTTATTGAAACTAATAAATACTCAATAGCTACCCGCGCGCTAACCCCTCTTTTAACTTCATTTAAAATGGGTTTAATCAGGCTTTCACGCGCACGGGCCAACTCACGTTTTTTATGCGAGAGTTTGTCCCAGTCATTATTTACGCTGGGTAAGCTCATAGTGAACTCAGGGCTAATGGGCACAATGTTACTCATTGTTTATACCTTCGCCGGGCGGCCTTTACCTTTAGGTTTTTTAGAGTCACGTTCAATTTTGCGCCACTTCGCTTCATGCGAATGTTGGTCAACTAAAAGCTCGCGCTCTTGCACGGCGGCTATTACTTCCTCTTCTTTAAAATAATAGGCAGGTGAAACCGGGCCTTTAACGTCATCAGGCAGCGAGTTATCTAATGTCATTAAAAGTGTTTGTGCGCGGGCAATGGTGCCGCGCAAATTGTGGTATAAACTGGTGGCTGCAATGTTCCAGTTTCTAACGTGCTCAACCTTGCCTTTGCGCCCAAGGTCTTCAAGTGCTTGGTAAAGTTTTTCCATGTCATCAAAACAAAGCCCAGCTTTATTCATTAATGTGGTTGACTCATGGCGCGTGCTTTCAACAAAGTCTGGGTAGTCGCTAGCACTGGCTTTATTTTTTAATTTGTTTTTCAGGTCGTTGTTTTTTAGCTCGGCTGTATCTAAGCGCTGACCTAATGTTGCAACCTTTTTATTAAGGTCGATGATTTCGCGAATTTGCTCACGGCTCATGTCTTCGGTTACTTCATTGTTGTCGAGTAGGTCGTTTACAATTTCTGGTGTAGTGCTGGCTAAGACTGCTAGTTTTCTTTGCGGCATGGCGGAGGCGCGCCTCCGATTAGTGTCTGACAGGCTGTGTATCAACTGAGCAACTTGGCTGGCTTGACGAACATTTCGAGGGCAGCGTCCCGTCTCTTTAATCCAGCTAGTAAATAACCCTTGTCCTAATTCGCGCTTCTTTGCTGCATAAGCAAACCCCAGCTCAACCTTAGTAATGTTGCTTTGGTTTTCTTTGTCGTCTATCCAGTTATCCAGTTCAGCCCCAGCCAGTAACTTGTTGCGTTTTACGGGTAAGTCCCACCCCACATCATTTTTAATGGCCAGTGCTTGGTCAGTCATCTCCTGTAGCTCAGCCTCATTGGTCTGAGTTACAGCGGGTATGAGTTTTTCTTTTTTCTTAGTTGGCATTGTTGCTTCCTGTTTAAGTTGTTTGTTTATTCAAATGAGCGGCAGCGCCGCCGTTTTGCTAGTTACTGTGCAATCTCACCCTGCCGCGACAAATCGTAATCACTCATCTGGCAAGTGCCGTCATCTTCGGGGCTGTCTAACCCTGCAAAGTCAGGAAAACGCAGATAGTTCGTGGCTTTTGCTCCGGCTTTTGCGTTGGTGCGCTTAATAAAGTAGGCGGTGTTATAACCACCAAACGCTGATTTAATATTTAACTTTGTGCCAGGTTTAATTTTTGACGGCTTCATTTCATACCTCCGGTTAATATTGTTTGCAGTTGCTTTATCTCTCGTTTGTTTTTTGCCTCGGCCAGTAACTTATTACCCAGCTCGGCCGCTAACTGATCGCGCCCATCAACAAGCTCATAACCCAGGCACTGCACAAGCATGAGCAATGGCTGCATACATTGCGTGGCCCAGCAAAATGCAGGTAGATAACGCGTAGGAAAGTTATGGCTTTCTTTGCTGGCGGCTGTCCAGGCATTGAGCTGGCGCAGTGTTATTTGGTCGGTTGCTTCTAAGCACAAATTCATGCGCTCTATAATGTGTTCGCGGCCCATGCCATTAACCCGCGCCTCACGAATGGCTTTATTAATACCACCCATTAGCTCTAAGTTAATATCTAAAAACGGGGCTTCTTTGGCCTCTATGGCGGTGCGCTCTGCCAGTTGCTGGAACATATCGGCCTGAATGCTAGTAGAAAGTTGTTTGCGTTTAGCCATTAACTGAACCCTCGTGTTGGGATATGCTTTTATCTCTACATTGACGAACAGCCCAGGAGCTGACTGATGCATAACGACGACGAATTGACTTACTACAACGTATTTGAAGATGAACTGGTAAATGAACTTTTAAATCAAATGCCTGCTTCAGAAGTGCGTTTTCTACACGCCACACTAAAAAGACTAGGGCACAATGAATGGATGGCCTGGCTCTCAATGCACTTAAAAGAAGTTTCATTACATGTGCAGGCTGGCTCGCACAAACATGGTGCCCAGATGAGCGCAGATGCTGAATTTTCAGCGTTGCTCTTATATGGGGCAATTCAACTTGCTCAGCTTTCTGGGCGCATGGCGCATTATTTTGATAACCCAGACTTAACTGCTGGTTGGGCAAACCCACATGATCGTCGCGCTGCACGGGGCCATTTACTTTGGCAGGCAAATTTTGAGCCTTTGAATGGCTGGCCTTTTCACGAGCCAGCCGAACTCGGCAACCCTTTTGTAAGCGATGAATAATTTTAATCATGCGGCTTGCGCCTCACGAATTCTTTTAGGTGGTGTTTGGTAACGACCATCTGGCCAAAGCTTGTTAAGCGGAATGTTTGTGACAGATGAAATATATGAAGCCACATTATAGGAAGCGCTGTTCCCATGAATGACTTGACTCACGTTCGCCCGGCTGACCTTTATTTCTTCAGCTACTTTGGCGGGAGGGTACCCTGCCTTATGAAGGGCGGCTATAATATCGGCGTAGTGCATAAAAACAACCTTGATAGTGGAATTATTGGTTCATTACTAGTTAACAAGTTAACCGAATGGTTATATTTATATTACACAGCTAACCGAAAGTCAACTATGAGCGCAAAAAAATTGAATGAGATTGGAACAAGGATTAAAGAAGAAAGAGTTCGGCTAGGGTTAAGCCAGAAGAAAATGGCAGAAATTGGCAATGTAACGCCTAAATCTCAAGGTATTTATGAAAAAAATAATCGAGTGCCGGATGCGGAGTATTTGTGCCGTCTATCTGTAAAAGAAGTTGATGTTCAGTATGTGGTTACTGGAGTGAAGAGTAAGTCTGTTCTACCAATTGTAGATGAGGTGGGCGATGTTGTTGATATAGGTGAGTACGCACCTGAGCAATATATTACGGCAATAATGAAAGTGCTAGCTGCAGTTGAAGGGCTTGATTTAAAGTTTACTAAGCGACAGGTGATTATCCTTACGGATTATGCATTGAAGAATGATAGTAATCATGAAGAGTTGGTTGCATGGATAAAAACAACCTTTGCATTAGCTGGTGTCGAGATACCAGAAAAAAGCTAATCATACTGACGGAGATTACAGTCTGAGTCTGTTTCTTTTAGCATATATTCAAGGTTGTAACGAAGCATTTCACAGGTAAATTTATATCTGTGGCAGTCTCCAAATTTAAATGCCAGATTTATCGCCTGCATTAAATCACATAAATGTTCATAGTGTTGTTGTTCACGATCACAGATGTTAAACGACATTTTGTAAAGCCTTAGTTTTTAAATGTAGGTCTATTTTTAAACGATAAATGCAATGCAAACAAGTAATAAATACATAAATCAGAAGATTGCCATCTGGTGCAATATTTCATCATTTTTCGGCGATTTAGGCTTTCTCATTTGGGTGTAATATTGCAAGACGCGCAAATGCAAAACAATTGTGGCTGAGATTTTACAGATGTATCATAACAAATGTGCAAACAAATAAATTATAAAAACCATTAAGGGGAAAAAATGATTAAACAAACCATAATAGTGGCATTACTAATTGGGGTCTCACTAAACTCATATGCAATGAATCGCGTCGAAGCTTTAAATATAATCACTTCAAATACATATAGAGTTATGACTAATGAAGGGTTTAAAGAAATAAAGAATAGTAATGGAATAATTGTATATAAGCATGAGCCAAGGGATCGCCAACCTGTAATGGTAGGAATATATGGGACGCCAAATAATATATCGGGAGTTTCAATTCTTTTAAAGTTTACGGCTGAAAATTATATGGGTGTATCTTTAATGTCTGCTGATTTGGCTGGCTCAGCAATGCCGGAAAAACGAAAAGAAGCAAGTATGTGGGTACTTAATACTATTCCAGAATTGGCAGGCAATAATGGTGGAAAAAAATCGTTTACTTCAAACAACAAAACTATATCTATAAATATATTAGCTAATGGCACGGCTATTATTGGTATTAACTTTAATTCAAAGTAAAAAGCTTATTTTTAAGAAAATCAAATTATAAAAAAATTAAGCCCATAGCGGCCCTCTAAGCGGCTAATCACTATGATGGCCTGAAAAAAACTCGCAAACCCCGTACAAACGATATTAAATCGGTTTTAAATGGGGTTGCTTGCGCGTTTATAGGTGCGCTTTTCAAATATTCAGCCGTTGATGCTTGTCGCCCTGTTTTTTGTGCGTTACCCTATTAATATCAGTCAACTGATTTTCAGGGGAGACGTTTTTCCTCTCTAATACATTTTCTGCCTATGCCCCAAACTTCAGGGCATGCCAAATACAAATAAAGATTTCAAAGGTTTTGACGATTTTATAGAAGTGTTTCGCTCGGGCGAACAAACTTCATCTGACGGAACCACGCAAAACTTTACTAACGATGACCTAGACCAAATAATTGCTAACCATAAATCAGCCCCGGCTGTTATTGGCCACCCAAAAGCGGATGACCCTTCTTATGGATGGACGCAAAGCTTAAAACGCACCGGCGACATTTTGCTGGCTAAGTTTTCTGATGTAGATAAAAGCTTTAGCGACATGGTTGAAAATAAACGCTTTCCTAATCGCTCTATCAGAATCACTAAAAACGATAACGGCTGGAACTTAAATCATGTTGGTTGGTTGGGTGCTGCTGCGCCTGCCATTGAAGGTTTAAAGCCAGTGGCGTTTAGTAAAGATGATGGTGAGAGCTTTGAGTTTATGAGCGAAGCTTATACCACAAGTGTTATTGCCCGCACCTTTCGCCGCTTGCGCGAATTTCTTATTACCCAATTTGATATTGAAACCGCTGACCAGGTAATGCCCGATTATGAAATTGAGGGTTTAACTGAATCGGCAATTGAAAAACGCTTAAACCCTGAAGACGAATCCCTATTTAATAAACCTAACGGAGATAGCCCCGTGCCGAAAGAATATACCGAAGAGCAAATTATGCAGTTACAAAAAGATGCAGCCACTAAGGCTGTGTCATCTTTTAGTGCTGAAAAAGATAAGCTGCAAAGCGATCTTAAAAAAAGCCTCGATGAAAAACTAGCCATTCAGTATCAAAAATATGCTGATGACCTTATGAATGAGGGAAAGCTTACTCCGGCAATGGCCACTGGGTTGGTTGAGTTTATGGCCTCATTGTCGGGCGGTGAAGCAGAGTTTGAATTTAGCCAGGGCGAAGGCGATAAAAAAACAGATGTTAAAAAATCACCCATCGACTGGTTTAAAGAATTTGCAAAGCAGTTGCCTAAGCAGGTTGATATGGACGAATCAGATGCGGGGGATGCGTTAAACACAAATGCAGCCTTAAGCTTTAATGCCCCCAAGGGCGCAGTAGTTGATGCCGATCGCCTGCAGCTGCATAACAAGGCTGAAGATTATATGAAACAAAACAACTGTGATTATGTTGAAGCCGTAGTGGCTGTTTCGTAATTACTAATTAACCCACAGCGTTAACCCGACTCATTATATATAGGTAAAAAATTATGCCCGTCACTAAATACCCAATTTTAACCCTGTCAATTGTTGCAGCTGCACTTGTGCTTGAAAACCGCATGGTTGACCAGGACGGAAATTATTCAACCGCCGCCACTGCCGGTTTTGGTTTAACAACTGAAGATGCACCTGCTATTGGCTCGCAAGTTGGCGTAGATGTTTTAGGCACATCCATTGGCGAAGCCGGTGCTGCCATTGCAAAAAATGCGCTGCTTGAGGTGGGAGCTAATGGGCAGTTGGTTACACTCGCCGTCGGTGTTGCGGTTGCCCGTGCTATGCAAAGTGCCGGTGCCGCCGGTGACAAACTTGAAGTATTTTTATTGCCAAAGTAAAAGCGCTTTAAACCTTATTTGAAACGTATTTAAATTTAAATTAACGGCGATTTAACGGAGACACGTAATCATGCCTAATTCATCACAAAATCAAGTTATCGACCCCATACTTTCCCGCGTATCACTGGGTTATAAACACCCCGATCATGTTGGTAGTATTTTGTTCCCTGTTGTGCCAGTTGCTCAAACAGGTGGCAAGATTATTGAGTTCGATAAAAAGTCATTTCATTTATATAACACGGCTCGTGCGCCGGGTACCAAAGCGAAGCGTGCAACGTTTGGTCATCAGGGTAAGCCTTATGCACTCGAAAACCACGCACTAGATGCGGTAGTGCCGCGCGAGCACATGCGTGATGCCAGTGTTGTGCCTAACATTAATTTAGCCACCCGTGCGGTTAACTTGGTATTAAAAAGTGGCGCGCTAATTCTGGAAAATCAGCAAGCGGGCATTGCAACTAATTTGGCTAACTATGATGCAAATCATCAGGTGACATTGGTCGGTAATGAGCAGTGGAATGATTATGCTAACTCAGACCCAATTGGTGATGTTAAAGCAGGCCGAGAAGCGGTTCGTTCATCCATTGGTGTATACCCTAATGTTTTGGAGATATCGGCAAAAGTAATGGAGCAGCTGGAAGATCACCCAGCCATTTTAGATAAAATTAAATACACACAAACCGGTGTTGTAACTGAAGATTTACTGGCCGCCATTTTCAAGGTAGAGCGAGTGGTTGTTGGTAAAGCAATTGGCTTTGATGACGCGGGCACTAGTATTGATATTTGGGGTAAAGATGCGGTATTAAGTTACTCGCCAACTGATGCGATGGGTGCGGAAGAGCCTAGCTTTGGTTTCACTTACCAAATGGAAGGTCACCCAATGGTTGAAGTGCCGCACTGGGATGAAGATGCACGAAGCTGGGTATACGGCATGAGCCATGAGCGCGCCCCAGTTCTTACAGGCATTACTGCAGGCTTCATTATTAAAAACGCAGTCGCGTAAAAATAATCCACTACGAAAAGTAAAGCATTTATCCTGGGCAAAATAAAGCCCAGGATAAATACTAAAACAACAATCGAGGTTTTTATGCCAAAAATAGCTATTAATTTATTCGCCTGCAACCCTATTAAATTTGACGGTGAAATTATTCATAAAGAAGAATTCACTATTGATAGTGAAACACAAGCAAAGGCATTAATTGATGCCGGTTCAGCTACTGATGTTAACGGCTACTTTGATGAAGATGCTGATTTTAATGAAGCGGAAAAAGGCGCTGATGATAGTGCAGCCGATAATAGTAATATTGTCGATATTGCTAAAGCACCGGCTAGTAATGTTAACAAAGATACGCCAAATGCCGAGCGTATTTCATCATTAAAAAACGCAATTACTCAGCTTGACCCAACCATTAAATCGCATTGGGATAAAGATAAAAGCCCAGCGCTGCGAGCACTTAATAAAGCGTCGGGTGAAACCTTTTTAAAAGGTGAGCGTGATTATGTTTGGGCACTAATTAATAGTTAATAAATAGGTTGGTTATGCATATAAACGTAGAGACATCTCCGGGCAACTTTGAAAGTAAAAACCCCCGTGGTGATTTAGATCATAATATTTTAGTTTCTGACCTGTGGGGTTTTGGCGGAAAACTACCGTCAGATTTTGCTATTGAAAAATCACGATTTCATAATAATGTGCCGAGTTTTACAACATGGCCAACCGTTTTAAATGTGGCCAACATTGTCACAAAATTTTGGGCTGAAGTTGATGACATAAATATTTTATCGGTTTACCCACAATCAAATTCTATTGTTGGTGCTGATGGCCTTGACTCAATTCAAAACTTTAAAGGCATTATGTTATGCCTTAATAGCGTTGATACAAATGATGCGTTAACTAAATTAATACCCAACCAAGCACCAAATGGTTCAAACAAGTGGATTTACTGCCCTGTTGATAAATGGACAGTTATTAAATTGTATGGCGGAAAAATAACACGCTGTGACATGGCCTCCATTGATGCAGCGGCTGCTAACAATAATGTATTTATGGGAGCGTTGTAATGGATACCGTTGTTAACGAGGCCAAAACATTAATTTTTAGCGATGCTATAGCTGGCACTCTAGGCGAAGACGTGGATGGGCGAAAGCCAGATAATAATGTTATTGATGCTAACTGGTTAGTCACGAATGGTGCGTGGGAATACGGCGATAATGGCATGATTGCTGGCTCAGCCAATAATGAAATTCAAGTTGATTTTAAATCACTTAATGTATTTGGCGAAGTTGATATTTTCATCACGGAAGAGGGAGTGCAGCGTGTAGGCATTGCTGAAAACGGGGGGCTTAATAATGAGTCATGGCGCGTATCGGTTATAGGTGATGGTAACGGCACTAACACAGCAACACTTACGCTAGTAAAAAGAAAAGCCAATGCGAATGAAGGTGTCGGTGTTTCAGGTGCCTCTTTTAAAATTCCAGACAACGGAATAGTTACTTTAAAGTTTTTACACAAAGCGGGTAATGATGGCCTATCGGCCTGGGTTTTTGACCGTGGTGTGGATGGGGTTTCAGATACCGGCTCATCGGGTGCGTTAACCAATGCTGCTATTGGGTTTCGCCCGTTATCAAGTGTGGATGATGGTGCCTCTGAAATTAAATCTGTTAAATTATGGGAAGTGCTTTAAGTATGTCCCAGTTACCTTTTGCATTTAGGCTTGGCCGACCGGCATCAACCGGTATGCGCATTGTTATTTGGAGTTTAGTTGCAGGTAGTGCATCGGTTTTTATTAACAATATAAAAACTGATGTTGTGATGGAATCTAAATTAAGTGGTTTATATTATCGCGGTGTGCATGATGTTAATAATTTAAGTGCTGATACAGTTTACTCACTTAGCATTTCACAAAATAATTACACGTTAACCAGTACCCCTAAAACATTACCTAATGCTGATAAAAATATTAAGTCAGCATTTGTTTCATGTGATTCTGGCAGCGATGGAATGTACCCCGTTTTAAATAAGCAAGATATTGATTTAGTTACGCACATTGATGACAACTTATATGCCGATATTGAAACGGTTGATGACACTACAGGCACGGGCCTTTCAACCGGTGGTGTTGTAGGTGTGGTGCAAACAGAGGCAGCTTATTCAATTTGCTACTTAGCAATGCTAGGGTTGTTAGCCGATAACTCAACCTCAAGCACTGCTGGCCGATCACCTCACCGCCAATGGTCATATCAAAACCGATTATATTTATGCCAGCTTGGCGATCATGAGTTTAAAAATGGCTTTGAACAAGTGGGCAACACAAACGAAACTATAAGAGTTAACGCAGGTAATGCCTGGGATAATTTTTACGGTGCACTTTCACCTGATTACTTAGACCCTACACACAGAGCCTGGGTTTCAACCATTGGTTCAGTTCAGTTTATTAGCCCTGACCGTTGCTCATTAGCTGATAGCTCAATTAGTAATGGAACCCCGTCATTTTATGGTGCTACACAAATTCAAGATATTTTAAATGCGACTGATTCAAGTTGGCTAAAAATCATGTGCAATGCAAATGGTTTAAGAAACATGTTACCACCGACATTTGGATGGACGCCTGATGAGCTTGGTGACCAGGACCAGTTATTTGATTCAAACCAAAATGAATTTGAAGACTTGTATGTGCACGATGGTTCGTTAACCGCTAAAGGCTTAATGAAGCAGGTAATAGATGATGGCACAAAACTTGTTTGCTGCCATGGTGATAAACATCACGCAATGGCAAAAACTTTTAGAAAGCAAGCAAGCGGCACCAATGTAACTGAAGAGTTTATGCAAATATTTTCAGGCTCACTAACCGGCACAGCCAACCATCGGTTACACCCTGATATTGTGACGGGCTTTAGAGGTAACGATTGTGAGTGTGTTTGGTTGCCCGATTTAAATAATATTTTACAAGTGGCCTCAGCCCCTAAATATTCTCACATGTGGTTTTTAATTATTGATATGCACAATGAAACGGCTGAACGTTATGCTGATTTTAACGTTTTGTTTGAAGACGAAACTCACGTTATGGGCTGGCGAATTTCTGAAAACCAAACAGGCAATATGCCAACGAGTTTAAGTGCAGTTAACTCAACCGTTAATGCAAAAACACTTGATGCATAAATGAGCACTTAAAATATGCCATACACAACACCAACTAAATTACTCGATCAATTTGGCGACACAGAAATGGCATTACTTGCCGCACCTGAATACCCAAATATTGATAACACTTTATTACGTTTAACTGTAACGGCAGGCGACCGCTCGGCTTACTCAGCACAAGATATTGCAGATGCTGACCAAGCATTGGTTAATTTACAAACAGCTATTGGCTCTGCTGAGCGTTTAATAGATTCATACATTAGCCAGCGCTACCCACTACCCCTTGGCCAAGCCTTTATTGATGCCAGCTCATTACCTGAATTTTGCAATGATATTGTGCGTTATAAATTAAGCGATAACCGCGCGACTGAAGAAGTTGAAAGCCGTAAAGATGATGCACGGCGTTGGCTGCGTGATATTTCAATGAACAAAGCGAGTTTAGGTGAGTTAGACACAAGCGTTGCTTCGGCTCCTGGCCGAATGGTTTCTCGCCAGGGAAACAGTAAAACAGACTGGGGCACATATTAATGGCTAGTGTAAAGCTTGAATTTAAAATTGATGATTTGATTGCACAAAATGCATTGAAGAGTATTGAAAAATTTAATGCTTTTTCAATGTTTGATGAAATTGGCCAGCACTTAACATCAGAGGCTCATCAACGTTTTAAAGATGGTATCGGCCCTGATGGAAATGTTTGGCAAGAAAGTGAACGCGCGAAAACTAAAGGCGGTAAAACATTAGTTAAAGCTGGGCATCTACGCGATTCACTTACATATATTGTTTTCCTCGATGGTTCGGGTGTAGAGCAAGGCAGCGACATGGTATATGCCGCGATTCACCAGTTTGGTGGTAAAGCTGGGCGCAATAAATCGGTTGATATTGTTGCTCGCCCTTTTCTCGGGTTAACCGATGACGACGATGCTGAAATTAATGGCATTGTAGAAGGCTTTTTAAGTGAGGCACTCAATTGATTAAAACTATTGAAGATAATTTAATTGCATTGGTTAAAAGCACTTTGCCAAATAAATTAAAAGAAGTTAAATCATTACCCGGCGCACTAAACAAAGAACTACTTAAAATTTTAATGGCTGCATCACCTGCTGTGTATTTTGCATTTTTAGGTGGCCCCCGTGGCCGGGGTGATGAAATAGACGGCATATGGGCCATGTATATGGTAACCGCATTAGGCGATGAAGTGCAGCGCCGGGTTGGTGATGCGAGAGTAATGGGCGCTTATGATTTAATAGATATTTTATTACCCGTAGTGCACGAGCACAATATACCTGACGTGGGGTCACTAAAATTTAAGCAAGTACAAAACTTATTTTCGACCGGTTTAGATAAAGAAGGTGTAACCCTTTATGCCGCTACATTTAGTTTGCCTATGCCGATTGAATATCAAGCCGATTTAACTCAACTCGATGATTTTATTACTTACAGTGCAGACCACTCAATGGCACCGGGTAATGATGAACCCGCTGCACAAGATTTAGTAATACTAGATCAATAAGAGGATTAAAAAACCGTGAACACATTAAAAGTAAAACCAAAAAACAAAAACACCATTGTGCGAATGCCTGAAAAAAATAATCAGGTTTTACCCATAAACGGTGACGAAGTGCCAAACAATAGTTACTGGCAGCGCCGTTTAAATGACGGCGATATTGAAACCGTAACGAAAATTAAAAAAATAACTGCTACAGCCACTAAACCTAATATTGACTCGGAGTAATAAATTATGCCTAGCATTTCATTTAACAACATTCCACCCAACTTGCGTATACCCGGTGTTTATATTGAATTTGATAATTCATTGGCGGGTAACTCTGGCGTTAATTATAAAGTACTGGTTATTGGCCAGCGTTTGGCAGCGGGCACTGTTGCTGAAGGCGTGCCGACATTAGTAACCAGTGTTGATGATGCAGAGAAATATTGGGGCCGCGGCTCAATGATAGCCGAGCAAATTAAGGCGCTTAAAAATGCAAACCAGTTTATGGAAGTATGGGGCATTGCATTAGATGAAGACGGTGGTGGTGCAGCGGCTGCAGGCACTATTACTACAACCGGTGCCATTACTGAAAATGGCAGCATTCAGCTTTATATTGCTGGGCAAAAAGTATCTGTTGCGGTAAGTAATGGCGACTCACAAGATGCGGTAACCACTGCCATTATTGCGGCGATTAATGCCAACACAACACTGCCCGTTACTGCGCTTGTTAACGGTGTAAATAGTAACCAGGTTGATTTAACTTGCCGTTGGAATGGCGAAACCGGAAATGATATTGACTTGCGTGAAAATTATTATGGTGAGCAAACCCCGGCAGGAATTGCGATTGCATTTGGGGCTATGGCTGCCGGTGCAACTAACCCAAATATTTCAACTGCAATTACGGCCATGGCAGATGAATGGTACAACTGGGTAGTAATGCCTTACACCGATGTTGCTAACTTAGCCTTGCTTGAAACTGAGCTTGATGATCGTTGGGGGCCAATGCGACAAATTGGTGGCCGTGCGTTTGCCGCGTTTAGTGGCACACTAGGTGCCAGCTCTACATTTGGTAACGCGCGTAACAACCCGCATGTGACGTGCATGGCCATTAACACATCACCCACACCGCCTTATATTTGGGCGGCGGTAAATGCGGTTATTGCGGGAGCCTCTTTGGCCATTGACCCTGCGCGGCCATTGCAAACATTAACGCTAACAGGGGTGCTTGCTCCGGCGATTCAAGATCGGTGGTCTAACACTGAACGTAACACGCTTTTGTATGATGGCATGGCGACTTATAAAGTGGCGGCTGATGGCTCGGTTTCAATTGAGCGCCAAGTAACAACGTACCAAACAAACGGTGCAGGCATTGCTGACGACTCATACCTTGATATAAACACACCTGAAACACTTGAACGTATTCGCTTTGAGCAACGCTCATTGTTTGGGTTGAAATACCCTCGCCATAAATTGGCGGGTGACAATGCGCGCACCGGTGCAGGCCAGGCTGTAATGAAGCCTAACATTGCAAAAGCTGAATTACTTGGCCTTTATGCGCTAATGGAAAACGATGGCTGGGTGCAAGATTATGAAGGTTATAAAGCTACTCTGGTTGTGAACATTGATGCCGGTGACCCTAACCGTTTAAATGTGCAAGATTCACCTCAGTTGGTTAGCCAATATCGAGTGCATGCCCAGCAAGTTCAGTTTCGTCGCTAACACATTACATTAACCAGCGGAGTAAATAACAATGTCAAAAATTACAGGTAAAGCCATTATTAAAGAAGATGGCGAAGAGTGGCGCACTGAAGATGGTGCAACCTATAACCCAGGTGGGCAAAACCGCACCTCTAAAATGGGCGGGGGTAAACACCATGGGTACCAGGAAGAGGATGTGCCGCCATCGCTTGAGTGTAGTGTTTTTCACACAAAAGATATTTCAGTGCGGCGTTTGTCAGACATAACGGATGCAACCATTATGTTTGAATCAGACAACGGCGTAACTTATGTTTTGCGCGGTGCCTTCACCACTGAACCGGTAGCAGTTGATTCAAAGGCTGGTACATGCGCAATGAAGATGGAAGCACTTTCATCAGATGAGCTTTAATTATGAGCCAGATTAAATTCACATTAAATGAAGGTTTAACACTCGGTGAAGAGGCTTTAAAAGAAGTTGTTTTACGCGATGTTATTGCGGGTGACATTATTGACGCTTCTGAAGAATCTGAAAAACTGGTTTATACCCCTGAGCCGGTGTTAATTGCCAGTCCGGCAATGATGGGTGTACATATATTGCGCCGCCAGATTGTTTCTATTGGAAATGTTACAGGGCCAATTGAAGTAAAACTGTTAGGTAAACTTTCTGCTGAAGATTTGGAATTGCTTCAAACAAAAGCTGAGGAATTAGAAAGTGCAGCCGTAGCACAGGTAGCGACTCAGGCGGTGTCGCAAAAGGGGCGACCTGATAACCGCAGCGAATGAGATTGAAAACTTAACCGCTGTTTTTGTGCGCCATGGATGGCGACTTAGTGATTTTAATACATTAACTTTTCGCAAACTTATTAAGCATTTAAACCATTTTTCACAACAGGCAAATATTTAAAAAATAATGGGTAGTTTAAAAACATCAGTTGTTATTGACCTTGCCGGAAACTTGCAACGCCGTGCACAAGCCTATGGCAAATCGTTAAAGCGATTTTCTAGCCGGGGGCAACGCTCACTTAAAGCGCTTTCGCGCACAGCTAATGTAACTGGGCGCACGCTTGACCGGATGGGTAATAAATATACGGGTATTTTAACGGGTGCGGGTGCTGTAGGCACAGCTAAATTTGTAATAGATTTACAAACTAAATTTACACGTTTAGGTATTGCAGCAAATAAATCGGCTGATGAGGTTAATCTATTAAAAAGTGAAATATTTGATATAGCTTCAGCACCTGATATCCGTGTTGACCCAGGCCAGATATCTGATGCAATTAAAGAAATAGTAGAAAAAACAGGTGATCTTAAATTTGCCCAAGACAACATTCGTAACATTGGTTTAGCCATACAAGCTACCGGTGGCGCAGGTAAGTCTATTGGTGGAATACTTGCCGAATTTCAAAAAATGGATATTAAAGACCCAACCAAAGTTTTGCAGGCAATTGACACATTAAATGTGCAAGGTAAAGAAGGGGCCTTTACATTAGAAAACTTAGCGGAACTTGGGCCAAGGGTTGTTACTGCCTACACAGCGCTTGGAAGAACCGGTACTCAATCACTTAAAGAAATGGGTGCTGCTTTGCAAGTTGTTCGTATGGGTACCGCTTCTAGTGAAATGGCAGCTACAGCTTTTGAAGCTGTTTTAAGAACAATATCAGATCCTAAAAAAATAAAAGACCTTCGAGAAATGGCAGGTATTAATGTTTTCGATGCTGACAAATTGAAAGAAGGTAAAAAAGAATTTAGATCAATTAATGATTTAATGACTGAAATCATACAAAAGTCAAAAGGAGATATAACAAAGCTAAGCTTAATTTTTGATGCGCAAGCTGTTAGAGCATTTAATGCTGCGGCTGGTGAATTTCAACGCACAGGTAGTCTTAATAGTTTAGATAAATTTATGCAAGTGCAAGGTGACGGTGCCACCACCATGAAAGACTCAGCCCGTGCCGCTAAAACAGCCAGTGCGGCATTAACTAGTTTATTTACCGCGTGGAAACGTTTTGCTGATGAAAGCTTAACTGGCCCAATACAAGATTTGGCCGATTTGTTAAATGGCATTAGTTCTGAAACCACAGGCAAAATTATTAAAGGTGCAGTGGTTACTGGGTTAGGTGCATTAGCGGCAGGCAAAGCTTATAACATAGGCAGCCGTTTTTTAGGTAAAGGGAAAAAAGGTGCTGGTGGTTTAGGTGGAGGTTTAGGTGGCATGCCTTTGCCGTTGCCCGTGTTTGTTGTTAATAAACAAATGAGTTTAGTTGGTGATGCTTTAACTGGTGGCGAAGGTGGCTCGGGTAAAGGCGCAAAACCGGGCAAAGGTAAAGCGGGATTACTTAAACGTTTTGGCGGTAAAGCTTTAAAGTTTGGTGGGCCACTGGCGGCTGCAGGCGCAGCGGGTTTTGGCGCGGGCACTGTTGTTAATAAACAATTGATTGAAGGCACGGCCGCATCAGATGTTATTGGTAGCTCTATAGCTGAAGTACTTTCTTTTTTTGGTAATAAAGAAGCACAGCAATCGGTTGCTAGAAGTGACAAATATGAAAAAGTGATTCAACAAGAACAAAACTTTAACGGCCGTTTACAAATTAGTATAGATAGTAACGGTACACCGGTTGTTAAACAGCTTAGTTCTGATAATGAAAATATGGAATTACAGGTTGATAGCGGCATGACAATGGCAGGTGCTTAATGGGTTGGAAAGAATCTTTTAATGGCGGCGTAGGTAAGTTTCGTGATGCTGAGTTTATTGCTAATGCAAATGATTTGACATTTGGCCGCCGAAAACAAAAGCATGAATACCCATTGCGTGATTTTCCCTTTATAGAAGATATGGGCGGCAGTGCTCGTGAGTTTTCGATTAAAGCTTATGTTATTGGCCCCGAGTATATGACGGCCCGTGATAAGCTTATCGCAGCCCTTGAAGAGAAGGGGCCGGGCACATTAGAGCATCCATACTTTGGCACTTTGAATGTTGAAGTTTTTGGCCAATCTTCGTTAAGTGAAAGCACAGATAAAGGTGGCAGTGCTGAGTTTTCAGTTACCTTTATTGTGATTGATTCTGAAAATAAAGAATTAGTTGAAACAGATACTGAAGCTGAGCTGGTTGAGGCCGTCGATGAATCACAGTTAGAAGCGGTTAATGATTTTGCGGCCGTTTATGACACATTAGAACAGGCTCAGGATTTTGTTGATGAAGTGCAAAGTGAAATTGAAAATGCATTACAAACGGTTGAGGATGCAGTGAATGGAATTATTGACCCGATAACAGCATTAATTAGAGCACCGTTTAATTTAGGCTCAGCAATAATGGGCACTTTTAATAATATTAAAAATAAAATTAAAGACCCTTTTCGTGCGTTAAGTTTATATGATGGTTTATTTTATTCGGGTTCTAGTACTAAACCTACCGCTGTAAAGGCGAGTAAACAAATTCCACAAACAACCTCAAACCGCCTTCAGCAAATTGATAATACGGCAGCGGTGCACCGGTTAATTCAGCAGGCGGCAATTACTGAGGCTTGCTTACTTGCTAGCACGCTAACCTTTTCAAGTGTGAACGATGCTATTGCATTGCGCGATAGATTGCTTGATGCCATTGATGCACAGGTTGAAGAGTTGGCTGTGCAATCATCGGCTATTGTGGTGTCAGATAAAGTTTATGACACATTGCAACAATTACGTGCAACGTTAGTTGAGTTTATTCGTATTGAAGCGGCTAAGTTACCACGGGTTACTTATTTTGAGAATAAAGCTTCTTTGCCTGCTTTAGTACTGGCACATCGTATACATGTTAATGCACATCGTGAAAGTGAGATTGTAGCGCGTAACCATATTCGCCACCCAGGCTTTATTGCTGGGGGCAAATCATTAGAGGTTTTAACCGATGCCTGATGTGCAATTAAAAATATCAGGGCAAGTACACCGTGGGTGGAAGTCTATTCGCATTCGCCGTTCGTTAGAGCAAATAGCTGATAGCTTTGATTTAACTTTAACTGACCGTTGGGAAAACAACCAAGCGCCACGCGATATAAAAACCGGTAATGAATGTGAAATATGGATTGACGATATTAAAGTGATTGTTGGTTACATTGATAAAGTGTTACCAACTTATGATGCAAATAACCATTCATTAAATGTATCTGGCCGAAGTAAAGCGGGCGATTTGGTTGATTGCTCTATACCAGGTAAAACATTTAACCAACGTACTTTGTTGCAAATTGCTAGCGAACTTTGTAAGCCGTTTGATATTTCGGTGAGCTCTGATACTGATATTGGTGGCCCATTTAAAAAACAAGTATTAGAAGATGGGCAATCTATATTTGAGTTTATTGAATCGTTAGCTCGCATTCGTGCTGTGCGTATTGTGAGTGATGTTGATGGCAATATTACGTTTGTTAGAACGGGTAAACAAAAAATTAAAACACCGCTAAAGTTGGGTAAAAACATTAAAAGTGCATCAGGTGATTTTAGTTCAAATGAATTGTTTAGTGAATATGTTGTAAGTGGACAACAAACAGGTAGCGACACGACTTTTGGTGATGCGGCAGCACATACAACCAGTAAAATTGTTAGTAAACATATTAACCGCTACCGCCCTACATTAATTTTAGTTGATAACCCTGCTGATATTGCTGATTGTAAAAAACGGGGTGAATGGCAGCGTAACACGTCATTTGGCCGAGGCCGTTCAGTTGTATACACCGTTAATAGTTGGTACCACGATGATGGTTTATGGGAGCCTAATAAAATGGTACCGGTAAGCGATGCTTATGCGGGTATTAATGAAGACCGTTTAATTCCCTCTGTTGATTTAATACTGGATGAAGGTGGTTTTCGTAGTGAGATTCAAGTGGTGCCTAAAGAGGCATTTAATTTAATACCTTTGCCAGAGCCAAAGTCTGAAGAAGGTTTTGGCTCATGAGTTTTAAAGTGTTTGCTAAATTGTTGGCACCGTTAAAACGCAGCATTCAATTACTTATTACTCGTGGCGTTATAAAGTTAATTGACCCAAGCAAAATGATGCAAGAATTACAAGTGCAGGTGTTAGGCACAGTGCTTGATAACGTAGAGCATTTTGAGCCTTATGGTTATACCGCTCACCCATTACCCGGTTCTGAGGCGCTGCTGGCTAGTTTAGGTGGTAAACGTGGGCACACAGTTGTTATTAATGTGGCTGATAGGCGATATCGTTTAAAAAATATGGCTGAAGGTGAGGTGGCTATTTACACCGATGAAGGTGATGTAATTCATTTTAAGCGGAATAATATTATTGATATTAATTCATCGAAAACAATTAATGCTACTGCACCTAATATAAATATTAATGCGTCAACCAAAGTGACTATAACAACACCTGATTGTGAAATTACCGGCAACTTAAATGTTGGCGGTGATGTTAATGATGCTACTGGCACAATGCAGGCTATGCGTGATACTTATAACGCTCATACCCATGATGGTGACAGTGGTGGCACAACAGGCACCCCTGGGACACCAATGTAATGGTAGATATTGCGTTTAAACAAAATGAAGCTTTAGATTTTACTGTTTTAATTAATGGCCCCGATTTACAAACAGATGACGGGTTACGAACCGCTATTATTATTTCATTGTTTACAGATCGTTTAGTGGGTGAAGATGAAGCTATACCTGATGGCACAAACAATCGTCGGGGCTGGTGGGCTGATGCATTTGCTCAACCAGCAGGCGATTTAATGGGCTCTCGTTTATGGTTGTTAAACCGAGAAAAACAAGTTGACGAGGTGTTAGAGCGTAGCCGTGAGTATGCTGAGGAATCATTGCAATGGTTGTTAACAGATAATGTGGCCAGCAAAATTGAAGTGGAAACGGAATGGGTAAAACGAAGTACTGTAGGTATTTTAATTCGTGTATTTAAAGCTAATGCTGAACCGTTTGAACAAACATTTGAATATTCATTGGAGGCGTTTTAATGCCCTTTTCAAGAGCAACATTACAAGAAATTATTACACGCACACAAACTGACCTTGAAAGCCGGTTAGTTGGCACTGACCCTAAACTGCGTAGAAGTTTGTTAAATGTTATTAGCCGCACACTTTCGGGTGCTGTGCATGGTTTGTATGGTTACCTTGAGTGGATGGCTGATCAAATAATTATGGATAAGGCTGAAGCAGAAATTCTTGATCGGCATGCAAATATTTATTTAAGCCAACCTCGCAAAGCGGCTGTGCCAGCACAAGGTAACATAACGTGCGCTGGAACTGATAATACATTAATACCTGTAGGTTCTGTTTTACAGCGTTCAGATGGTGTTGAATTTTTAACTGATGCGAATGCAACAGTAATTAGTGGTAGCGTTATTGTTGCGGTTACTGCAACTGTAGGCAGTGTAAATAGCAATACGGTTGCTTCTAGCAACTTGATTTTTATTACACCCATTGCAGGTATTAACAGTAATGCCACGGTTAATGCGGGTGGTTTAATTGGTGGCCTTGATGAAGAAAGTGATAATGATTTACGTGCGCGTTTATTAGATAGAATTAGAAACCCACCACAAGGCGGGGCGGCTCATGATTATATTGCCTGGGCTTTAGAGGTTGTTGGTGTAACGCGCGCCTGGTGTTACCCATTAGAGAATGGTGCTGGCACAGTAAAAGTTAGGTTTATGATGGATGATAAATATGCGGACGGGATTCCATTAGGCGCAGATGTTACCGCCGTTGATGATTATATTGAAACGTTGCGACCGGTTGGTTTAGCGATTGGTGGTTATACAACAACCGCTCCTGCTGCTGTTGCATTGCCGTTAACAATTACAATATCGCCTGATACCCAAGCAGTTCGTGATGCGGTAACCGCTGAGTTAACCGATATGATTTTGCGTGATAGTGAACCAGGTGGAATTATTCGTTTAAGCAGAATTAACGAAGCCATAAGTTTAGCTGCAGGTGAAACTGACCATGTTTTAGTTGCACCTGTTGCTGATGTAACGCACACAACAAATCAAATAGCGACCATGGGTGCTATTTCTTGGCAATAAAATAAGATGAATAAAGATAATTACAAACAACAATTAATAGCATTACTACCCAGTGGGCCTGCATGGCCTGCTATGCAAACTGAGAATGATTTTACCCGGTTACTCGATGCTATGGCTGAAGAGTTAGCGCGGGTTGATGATAGGGCACAAAATTTATTAGAAGAGGCGTACCCCAATACAACGGTTGAGCTGTTAATTGATTGGGAGCGCATTGCTGGGTTACCTGATGAATGCACGGGTGAAATTATGTTGTTACAAGAGCGCCGCAATGCATTGATGGGGGTGTTAACAATTGAAAGAAGTTTATCAAAACAATTTTATATTGATATTGCTGACCGGTTAGGTTTTTCAATAACCATTACTGAAACACTTGATTTTGTTTGGCAAGTAAACGCGGCTTTGGCAGGTGATTCCGTTTATTTTAGGGTTGGTTCATCAACAATTGGAGACCCGTTATTATCAAGTAGTAACAACCTTTTAGAGTGTGTGATGCAAAGTTTAAAACCTGCTCATACAACAGTAACATTTAATTATATATAGGTGATTTATGCATAGAACTGATGATGCTTCAGCGGCTTTAGCGCTTCCAGCCCCTTTACCTGTTGGGCCTAAACCTAATGGTTTTTTTGCGGATAATACCATTGTGCAACGCGACTTTATGAATGCAATAACCGAAGAGGTTTGTAAGGTTATTGAAGCTGAGGGTATTGTTTTAGATAAGCTAGATAATAACCAATTATTAGCGGCCATTAAAAAGCTGGTTAGGCCTTGGAGTGATTATGGGCATGTTCCTGAGTATAGAAATGCTGCAGGTATTAAATTTACTGGTATTGATTTAAGTACATTTTATGAGGAGGGAATGCGAGTTAAAGTTATCGGGCCGTTAACAGGTACTGTTTATGGAATTATAACTTCGTCAATTTTTATTGCAAATGAAAGTAGGGTTTCGTTTGTTTTAGACAGTGGAACAATAATAAATGAAACGCTTACGCTGATAGCGGTTGCTGATTTTTATAGTTTAAATAACATCCAGTCACTGCCATATGGATTGCATGGTGTAGGCACAATTACAACTGATATGCCGCTCACCAAAAACTCTGTATCCAAAAAATTAACAGCTGGGCCGTTAACAAACGAAAATCAGATAACAGATTCGGTTAGGTTACGAGGTCAGGCTAATATATATACACCTTCAATAAATGAGTTAACACATATTGAGTCTTCATGGTTTCGTGTTTCTAACGCTAATCCTGTTTTAACAAACCGTATAATGTTAAGAAATTTACATAGTAGTAAAGACTTACAATATACCTACATTATAAATGCAGCCACAGTTGTTAAAGGCACTTTACTAAGTAATCAAACCTTGAATATTGATTTTTCTGCTACTGATTATTATGAAATGTTTTTGGTTATCCAACCATCAAGTAATATCGGTGAAACAGCAACGTTAAATGGTTACATCTCGGGCGCTTATAATTCAGTTTTAAGTAATTTCACTGAAAATAATGCATAAGCATTATTTATAAATTTTTAAAAGAAGCGACTGATTATATTATCAGATATAACCAGCCGCCAACTTCGGTGCAGTAACACCGTAAGCCAGCCAAGGCTTCTCCCTACGTCGACGCAGGAAGATAGAGCCTAGCATAAATAATTAATAATAAAAAAGAGGCTTATGATGAAAAAACCATTTATACCGTGGATGGGCGGCAAAAGTCGTTTGGCGGATAAAATATTACCAATATTTCCTACTCATACATGTTATGTAGAGCCATTTGCGGGTGCTGCAGCTTTATTTTTTAAAAAGCAGCCTAGCAAAGTTGAGGTTTTAAATGATATTAATGGTGAACTAGTTAACCTATACCGCATATTGCAAAACCATTTAGAAGAGTTTGTAAGGCAGTTTAAGTGGGCGATTACAAGCCGACAGGTGTTTGAATGGGAGAAGATGAAACGCCCTGAAACGTTAACCGATATTCAAAGGGCTGCAAGATTTTATTATCTTCAAAAGCATGCATTTGGTGGAAAAGTAGATGGGCAAAGCTTTGGGACTGGTACAGATAGAACCCACGGCATTAACCTGCTGCGGATTGAAGAGGAACTAAGTAGCGCCCATTTAAGGCTACACCAGGTATTTATTGAGAATCTTGATTGGTCGGCTTGTATTAAACGGTATGATCGCCCACATAGCTTGTTTTACCTCGACCCGCCTTATTGGGGCACAGCTGGATATGGTGTTGATTTTGGCCTTGACCATTACATATTAATGGCTGAATTAGCAAAGAACATTAAAGGCAATATGATTATTAGCGTTAATGACTGTGCCAAAATGCGTGAAGTCTTTAAAGGGTTAAAGATGAAAACAGTGCCTATAACCTATACCGTGGGTGGCTCTAAAGGTCGCAAACCTAAGAAGGAGTTGATTATATATAATTGGTAAGCACTTAATTGAATAGGGCTTTAAATGGATGTTAAGGCCTGTTTAATGAAGACTATTCAGTTGTAAGTGTTGCCCTCATCTCATTTCAAACATAAAATAACGTTTTAATGCTATCTCATTCTAAATGTCAAAATGTCTCATTTCAAACCGCGCGCTACATCATTCGCGTTTATTTGCGTTTTCTTTTGCTTTTGTTTTAAATAAATATTTGTGGGGATAGCTCAGGCCCTGCTGCTGCCCCCTCCAGAGAAAAGTGTTCAAGGAAGACGTGTTTGGGTTGGGTTTCCTGGCTGTGCATAGGGTGTGTAAAAAATGTTGAAAGTACTTGCTATTTTTAAACTCATATATTAGAATTTGCTTATCTTATGAATTAGCAGTAATTGATTGTTTAGTTTCATATTAGTGACTCCTCCATATTCTCCATGATTGAGAATTTTTAGCGTAGCATCCCCTGCTACGCTTTTTTTTGTCTGCGATTTGTATATAAATATAAAGTACTGAGTAGCATTAATGTGTGGTTGCTGTAATATACCCCTCCGGCATAAATTTATTGTGGATACGGCTTGAATCGTAGTCACTAATTCTGTATTATGTGCCGCCTTTCGTAGAGTACGAACATTTTAGGATTGAACAACATGAAAACATTCAGTGCCAAGCCCGAAACGGTTAAGCGT
>Ga0316205_10000316_pt1 | contig 100242 bp, 96 predicted proteins | sample 3monthpyrite_MG_FD_204941 | JGI IMG/M metagenome (GOLD analysis project Ga0316205, IMG submission 204941) | Microbial mat bacterial communities from mineral coupon in-situ incubated in ocean water Damariscotta River, Maine, United States -... | ecosystem: Environmental > Aquatic > Marine >... | reverse complement strand
TTTCTTGCTTCGCCTGTTGCTGTTGCTGGTGCTGCATATATAATGCGTTAAAGTTAACAGGTGAAAGTAGCATTTGAGGAAAGCCACCTTTTGATACTAAATCTGAAATGGCTTCACGGGCATATGGAAATAAAGTTTCAGGGCAATAAGCGCCTAACATGCCACCAAGTTGTTCCTGTTCGAAACCAACCATTTGAAAAATACCAGATTGTTTTACTTCGACGAGAAAAGCCGTTTTTTCAAGCTGTTTAGCTGTAACGGTAACGGTCAGTGTAACTTCATGAAGGCCTTCGTTAATGGTTTTTGCTTCGGTATTAATTTGCACATTAACTTCTGGTTTCCATTCACCTTCATTAAACACAGCGGGTGCATTAGGTGATTCGAATGATACATCTTTTATGAATATTTTCTGGATTGAAAATTGTTGCTGCGCTGCTTGTTCGCTCATTGTAATAACCTAAATTAATTATTTTAATATTGTTGTATTGATAGTTTAAACGAATAGATGGCTCTTTAATTAGATAATTCAACTATCCGTAATGAATTAGTTTGCTGAGAATACCATTAAAGGGAGAGAGCTGCGAATTTAAAAGTTAAGAATGTTAAGGTTTTATTGTTTGTTCAAAAGCGAGGCTTCATTTGAGCGTGCCAATAAGTAAACAGACCTTAATATTGAAAGGTCTGTTACAGGCTGCAAAGGTACAGGTGACAAAAACTCGCTTATAAAGGTTAAATTAGCCTGCAGCGATAAGAGGGTCTAACTCGCCTTTGTCATCTAGCGCAGCCATATCGTCATATCCACCTACATGAGTATCACCGATAAAGATCTGAGGTACGCTAGTTTGACCGGCACGTTGCTCCATTTCCTGGCGTATTTCCTGGCCGTCATTTACATTAATCATAGTAAACTCGACGTTTTTGCTTTTAAGTAGTTGCTTGGCCCAACCGCAATAGGGGCAGAAGGGGGCGTAATAAACAGTAATATTGGCTTGTGACATGGATACTTCTTTAAAGTTGAAATTATTTTTTAGTTACAGGTAAATTTGCGTTAGACCAGCTCATAATGCCGCCAGCAAGGTTGCTAACATTTTCAAAACCCTGCTTATTAAGAGTGCGACAAGCACTATTTGAGCGACTGCCGGATCTGCAATAGGCCAGTATTTGTTTGCTTTTGTACTTATCAAGCTCGGTTAGGCGCTTGACGAGTGAATTCATTGGGATATGGATCGAGTCACGAATATGCCCCGTATTGTATTCATTGCTTTCACGAACGTCTAATACAACAACATCACTATCATTCATTAAACGAACTGCTTCATTTACATTAAGTTGTTGAATATTAGTAAGTTTTAAGCCTATTTCAGTTTTAATAATCAGTGCCGTAATAACCGCTAATGCAGATACAAGCATAAGATTATTAGTGGCAAACTCGATGAGTTGAGCCATTTTTCTACTCCAGTAAAGCATGAAGCCTCCGACTACGAGTAGTAGTCAGAGGCTGATAAATAAATATTAAGCTATTTTAAAAAGCTTATATGTCGTTAATCATCTAATAAGCGTTGAGAACAGAATACTTCCTGCATCATGCCAATAAGACGTAATGTTCTAGCATCACCAACGCGATAAAACACGCGGTTAGCGTCTTTACGAGAAGCAAGAATGCCTTTATCACGTAATATTGCAAGGTGCTGGGATATATTGCTTTGTGATGTACCTACATTATCAACAATATCCTGCACGCTTACTTCCTGATCTTGTAAAGTGCACAGTATTTTTAAACGCAATGGGTGTGACATTGCTTTTAATGAGCGAGAAGCACGATCGATATCTTCCTCTCTGGTCATTAATTGTGTCGTTTCTTCAATATTTGCAACCATTTGATACCTTCCCGCTAAAATTGCTTTCGCTAATATTAGTAATCTACCATAAAATGATACATACTTTTTAACTAAATTAAATCATCATATCCAGTGTTTTTTTATTAAGATAGGACTTTATGATGAACCGTTTAACAGTAAACACTAAAATACAGCTGTATTCAACAATATGCATAGATTTAATAAACTGAAAATACGCTTTTTATTAAGCTTTATATTAGCCATGCCTTTTGCTGTTAATGCCGAAACAGCCTCTGACTACCAGCAAAGGCTAGATAGTATTCGCGATAAAATCACTAATGTGCTCTCAGCCTTAAGCCAGAATAAAGATCAACGCGACTCAGTACGAACACAATTAAGGAAACTGGAAGTAAAAATAGCGCTAAGTGCTAAAAAGTTGAAAAAAACCAAAAGAAAACATAAAAAATCAGCAAAAAAATTAAAATTATCACGCATTGAACTAAAAAAACTAAAGCGAGACCTATCTAAGCAACGCAGTATACTGGGTGAGCAATTGAGATCGGCGTATGCGATGGGGCAACAGCCGCAGCTAAAAATGTTGTTAAATCAGCAAGATCCGACAGAGATGGGGCGTGCAATGGTTTATTACACGTACCTGAACAGGGCCCGGGGCAAAGAAATAGAAACATTCGTATTAAGTATAGAAAAGCAAAGAAAGTTAGAAGCAAGTATAGAAAAAACCACTCAAAACTTGTCCGTTCTAGTTACAGCGAAGAAAAATGAGAAAAAACAATTAGCTAAACACCGAGGCAAACGTAAGAAAATTCTTGCACGACTAAATAAAGACATAGACAGTCAGCAACTGACTTTAAATGATTTGCAAACAAGCAGAGGTCGAATAGAAGACTTACTAATGTCTCTGGGTGAATTGCTGGCTGATATCCCCGCTGAAGCACTCAATCAAAAACCATTTGGACAATTAAGGGGTAAGTTGCCCTGGCCTGTTAAAGGTAATTTTCGTGCAAAATATGGAACCTCACGGTCACAAGGCGATCTGAAGTGGAATGGCGTCATTATTAAAGCGGACTATGACACACAGGTTCGAGCCGTCACCCATGGGCGGGTGGCTTTTGCAGACTGGTTACAGGGGTATGGATTTATAACCATTATTGACCATAATGATGGTTATATGAGTTTATATGGCTACACTCAGGAGTTATATAAACAGGTTGGTGACTGGGTTGAGGCAAGCGAGGTTATCGCAACAGTGGGTGATAGCGGTGGTCAACTGACCTCAGGATTATATTTTGAAATAAGAAAACAGGGAAAACCTATCAACCCTGTAAAGTGGTGTTCCAGCAGTATTCAGCATTTAGCATTGCAAGATAATTAACAAATCATCTTTAATATTCAGGATGAATTTAAATCAGGAGTAGTTTCATGGAACAAAATCGACTAAAAGTCGTCGCTATAGCTGTTTTTCTAAGCTTTTCAGTGGTTAGCGGTATTAATATTAGTAATGCAGAGACGGTTGAACCGAATAAAGATGAAACCCTTCAGAAAAGCCTGCCTCTTGAGCAATTACGCAATTTCTCAGATATTTTTGCACGTATAAAAACGGATTATGTAGAACAGGTAGGAGATAAAGAGCTACTTGAAAACGCTATTCGCGGGATGCTCTCTGGTCTTGACCCCCACTCTACTTACTTAGATCCTGAAGAATATAAAGAATTAAAAATAGGTACAACTGGACAGTTTGGCGGACTGGGTATTCAGGTTGGAATGGAAGATGGTTTTGTTAAAGTTATATCGCCTATTGATGATACCCCTGCTTATAAAGCCGGTATAAAAGCAGGTGATTTAATTATCAGGCTTAATGATAAATCTGTAAAAGACATGAGTCTTAATGATGCAGTTAAGGTGATGCGAGGTAAACCCGGATCGACAATTGAATTAAGCGTAGTTAGAGAAGGTAACGACGAACCAATAAAATTTAAATTAAAACGAGCAATAATAAAAGTAAAAAGTGTAAAAAGCCATTTGCTAGAGCCTGGGTTTGGTTATGTAAGAGTTAGCACGTTTCAGTCGAAAACAGCTCGACACTTAAAAGATGCTATTAATCGTCTGGCGGAAAAAAATGAAGCACCGTTAAATGGGTTAGTTGTTGACTTGCGTAATAATCCTGGTGGTGTTTTAAATGCAGCAGCAGATGTTTCAGATTTATTTATTGAAAAAGGTAAGCTGGTTTATACCAAAGGCAGGACAGAAGATTCATATTTTGAATTTAATGCACGCCCAGGGGATATTATTAAAAATTCACCTATGGTTGTTTTAATAAATGGCGGTTCAGCGTCAGCATCAGAAATAGTTGCCGGTGCATTACAGGATCATAAACGAGCTGTAATAATGGGTGAAAAATCATTTGGAAAAGGCTCGGTACAAACGATACAGGAATTAAGAAATGGAGGGGCGGTTAAGTTTACTACTGCCAGGTATTTCACGCCTAATGGTCGTTCAATTCAAGCTGAGGGTATAGTGCCAGATATTATATTAGAAAATATGCAGATGACATCTACAGGAAAAAATGCTGTTAAGCAGATAAAAGAATCAGATTTGTCAGGCCATATAAGTAATCCAAATGGTAAGGTAAAAGACTCTAAAAAAGACAAAAAGAATGAAGATCAGATGGCTGAAAAATTACAGAAAGATTACAAAATTCACGAAGCTTTAAACTTACTTAAGGGCATGCATATACTGTCTTCAAGTAATGAAAAGTGATTTAACAAAATAACTGTGGAGAAGTGAAATGACAAGTGTACTGGTTCCATTAGCTCAGGGGTGTGAAGAACTTGAAGCAATTACCATTACAGATTTATTAACTCGTGCAGGAATGGAGGTAGTTACTGCGGGTTTAGACGATCAACCAGTCATTGCGTCTCGTGGTATTTGTATTATACCGCAAACCAGTATTGAAAAAGTGGCGGAAAAAGAATTTGATCTGATGGTGTTGCCAGGTGGACTGCCTGGCGCAGATCATTTACGAGATAATAAAACCGTACAGAAAATAATAAAAAATCAAGCCCAAAATAACAGGTATCTTGCAGCAATCTGTGCCGCTCCCAAAGCACTAGCTGAGGCAGGCGTGCTTGATAATAAAACGTCAACCTGTTATCCAGGCGCATTAAACGAAAGCAATTTGCAAAATACAAAATTAACTAATAATGCGGTTGAAATTGATGGAAAAATTATCACATCGAGAGGTCCGGGTACCGCAATGGATTTTGCATTAACGTTAATAGAAATGTTAGAAGGTAAAAACAAAAGAGATGAAGTGGAAAAAGGGCTAGTTAGATAAATAAGTCAAGGAAGAGGTAGATTGAGTTTATTTTCAATCTACCTGAAGTCGTGTTTACGGTCTAAGGTATGAATATCCTGCTTCCTGTAGTTCAAGTATTCTTAATGCGCCAGTTCTTACGCGCTTCATACCCTCTAGTAGATCAGGTTCTTTCCCCGTTTTCTTTGCAATGGACTTAAGTGTTCCTTCACAAACACTAAATTCTACACCTCTTGATTGCAGTTTTTTTATTCGTTTGGCAAATACGCTCTCTGATTTTACCATTGACAGTCCGGGGCCATAAATAACCACCTCAACATTAACATTGTTATTGCCAAGCTGGCTCTTGAGATTACCTGCATTAATTAATCCCATTTTATGTGTAACTTTATTTTTAGAGTTTATTTGTATAACCATTTTATGGTCCGCAGCAGATGCTAGCGGTGATAAGCCAGTAAGGCATAAGAAGAAAGTAATTAGAATGAATTTAGTTTTTACGGAGTACGGATTCATTTTCCTGCGCCTTTTAGAGTCGTTAAATTTAAAGTTTAGAAGTATGAGAGCGAGCTTAATCGCATTCAGGCTCTTCTTCTTCAGGTTGAGGTTCCGCTGGATCAGCAGTTGTAGAGCTGTCATCCGACATAGCAATTGATGGAATGGACAAGCAACTCAAACTGAATAATGTAAACAAAAAAGCAGATAACCACTTTCGTATGGGATCTTTCATTGAACTTTCTCCATTTATTATGGGTTACAGAAACCTGATTTTCTGAGTTTAGATTATAAAAATGCTGTTTGCAGGAATAATTTGAAAGCGTTGACTAAAGATTGTTCTGGCGTCTCCACTCATATAAGAAGACTATTAAAGCGTGGCTTATATTCATTGATCCATTTAAGCCATACATTGGTAAATGGAACGTATTATCACAAAGGGCGAGAACCTCCTCTCTAATTCCAGTCGACTCATGACCTATTAATATTGCATCACAAGGAGAAATATCGCTATGAAAAGCATTGGATGAAGAGCTGGTTATTTCAAGAGCAAATAAATTTGTAAAACGAGTTCGGTATTCATTAAATTCAGCAAGAGACATTTTTTCGAATTTGATAAATTTATCAGCACTACGAGCCAGTTTGGTGATTTTGTTGTTTTTAAGGTCCATCTGACTATCCAGTAATATAATTCCTTTGCTACCTATGGCATCTGCGACGCGTAAAATAGAACCAAGATTATCAGGTGTTTTTAAACCATCGCAGATTATATGCGGAGCATTGAATTCGTGTTTATCGATTTGACGTTTATAAAGTTCATTGCCATCTAGTTGTATGTTGTGTGTCATATGGAGCCACTATAAAATTGATAAGAACAAATAACCAAACGTTGTCAAATGAATAATATTAATCGTTATTGTCAGATGTTTTTTGCCAGCTTTGTAGCTTTCGCCATAAAGTTGATTTATTAATACCAAGTAATGAGGCGGTTTGTTCTTTATTTCCGTTACATTTATCAAGTATTTTAATTATGTAACGTTTCTCTAATGCCTCAAGTGTGGGCGAGTCTGCATCAATACCCTCTCCCGAATCACTTCCAATTAACACCTGGTCGATACTTAAAATGGGGCCATCAGAAAGGGCGATATGTCTCTCTACCAGATTGCGAAGTTCTCGGATATTTCCCGGCCAGCTGTAAGATTTTAATTTATCCATTGACGCTCGATCAAAATGTTTAATATCTCGTTGATAACGTTCTTTGAATTCATTAATGAAATGATTAATTAGTAGCTCAAGATCTTCGTCCCTTTCCCGTAATGGTGGCATGATAATTTTAACAACATTAAGACGGTGATATAAATCATGCCTGAACTGACCTGCAGTTATCATTTCCTCAATGTTTCGATTTGTTGCAACTACGAAACGTACATCAATACTTATAGGTGTTATTCCGCCTACGCGTGTAATTGTTTGTGCCTGAACAGCGCGCATCAGTTTCATTTGCATAGTATCGGATATGTTGCATATTTCATCGAGAAAAATAGTGCCGCCACTAGCGACCTCAAGTAAACCCTGTTTGGTATGTGTGGCGCCTGTGAATGCCCCCTTTTCATGTCCGAATAATTCACTTTCTAACAAAGTATCTGTAAGTGAGCCGCAGTCAATAACTATAAAAGGTTGATCTGCAAAAACTGAATGATTATGTAGAGCGTGAGCAACAAGTTCTTTACCGGTTCCTGATTCACCTTCAATAATAACATTGCAGCGAATGTCAGATATCTTATCTATAATTTCATAAATTTTTGAAAGCGCAGCTGAGTGGCCTATCATACCAAACTGATCTTGTTTGTCTTTAATACCAGGCCGATTGAGTTTTTCGGTTTTTCGATCTTCAGATTTCTTAAGTACCTGATCAACCTGCTCTAAAAGCTCATCTGCATCATAAGGCTTTTTAATGAAATCTGTTGCGCCAAGGCGTAACGCTTTTATAGCGTTATCTTCAGTAGAAAATCCAGTAATCATAATCACAGGTACTTCAATATCAGTCTGTCGAATAGCTTCAAGTAATTCTAATCCTGACATGCCGGGCATGCTTAAATCAGTTATAACCAGATGGCTGCCATTCTCACGAATATCTTTTAATGCTTCTATTGGATTTTTAAATATAAGAATGTCATATTCTTTATTACGGGCGAATCGCCTGAATAAGTCACCTGCGGCCGGGTCATCGTCTATAAAGTGTACGTGTTTATTCATTGTGTTATCAAATCTGATTAGTGTTTAATGTTAGAGGCATTTCCATAACAGCATTTACGCCGCCACGCTCGTTATTTTCCAGCTTAAGGCTTCCATTATGAAACTGCATAATTCCAATGCTAATGGATAAACCAAGGCCACTGCCCTCGCCTACATTTTTAGTAGTAAAAAATGGATCGAATAGTTTGTCTTTTATAGCACTTTCGATACCCGTGCCAGGATCGGAAACAGTAATAAAAATTTTCGAATTATTAGTGTGCGCACTAATAATGATTTCATCGTTTGCTTTACTTGCATGAATCGCATTCATTAATAAATTTATAAAAACCTGTTGAAGCTGGTTGCGGTCGCCTCTAATAGATAAATCGGGATGCTCATCTAATTTAAGAGTAATATTAAATTTTTGTGCCTGTGCATGAGCAAGTAGTATTGTATCTTTAAGCCAAACATGTAAATCAAAGTCAACATATTCAGGTGGTACCTGGCGAGCAAAATTTAATATACCTTTAACGATTGTTACTGCGCGTTGAGCCTCATTTCTCAAGCCTTTTATGTCGTCATTCAGTTCTTTGTTATCCTGAGGTAAATCACGTTCAATTAAAGTTGTGTAAGACAGAATATTAGTCAGTGGGTTGTTGAGTTCATGCCCAATACCTGCGGCCATCTGGCCGATGCTAGCCAGTTTAGCATTTTGTAACATCATCTTTTCAGCGCTGTCCCTTTCTTTTTCAGTTTGTTCAAGGCTATCAACTAAATAGTGAAATGACTGATCAAGCTGCTTTAACTCATCAGCGCCTTTGGCGGCTTTCTTTGAAAATTTAGATTCACCATCAGCGTAACGTTTTAGTAGATCTGCAAAAAGTGTTATTGGTTCAGCGATATTTTTTGCACCTAAATTGGCGAGCATCAGGCTAATGGCCAATACCAGCCCGGCAACTGCAAGTAAACCAATGCGTATGCGCTGAAATGGTGCGGCGATATCATCATTATCTAATTCTAGAACCATAATCCAGCTTACCAGCTGGTTGTTGTAAGGATAAAATTCCTGAAAGTAGTAGCGTTGATTTTTTATACTATTTACAAAAGAGCCAAAACGTTGTGACTGAAAATTTTCCCAGTTTGTATCGCCTAGTATTCTATTGAGTTTGATATCTGGGTTAAGTGGTTGGCTAAATTTAATCTGTAATTCATCGCTGTAAAGGATAATGCCATGGCGTTGAGGTGTGTCAGGATTGTATTCTGCAACCGTCAGTTTGATATTGTTTGTGCGGGGCAAAGACTCAAGGATATGATCGAACTGATCGCCTAGTGCTCGTGCGGTTAAAAAGCCGATCACTTTTTTATCATCAAAAGAGACAGGCACAATTGAGTTCATAATTGATAACTCTTTGCCGCTAATATAATCGCGCTTACTAAGTGGCAGATTGCCATAAACCAGCTCATTTGCTTTTAACTGCCACATCCAGCTTAAAAAATCTGCATCTACCAGCTCTTCTTCAGCGAGGGGAAGATCGACAATGCCTTCGAAGAACGCCGGAATGAGTTTACCGAATCGAACTTTTATTAAGGCGTGCCCATCAATGTCCAGTACACGAACCGTATCCAGCCCAGGTACCGAGTGTTGAAACCCGGCAAGAAAATTATTTAATTTATCTACTTCTTCAAAATAGTTAATATGCAGGTCACCATCAGCTGCGGTCTGTAAAACAGGTGCAAATTGCTTCATAGCAGGTGAATTGGCTAGAGAGAGCATAACCTCCCTTTCATAGGTAAGGCGAAATTCCAGCTCTTTGGAGATGTTTTCCATATTAATATAGATGTCGCTATCAATATTTTTAAGGTATACCTGCTCACTATAGGCGGTAATGCCCAGAATCAATGCCGTGAGTGGCAATATTGTGGCTAGAGAAACCCAAAGAAAAATGCTGCTTTTTAGACGCATATAATAGGATAATGTACCAGTTGAATGTAATGGTAGAGTATAGCAATGGCTTTAAGACGAATCAGTGCTTTATTTTTAGTAATTTTATTTATATCAGGTTTTAGTGGCTGTGGAAAAATCGGCCCCTTGTATTTACCGGATGAATCTCAGGCACCTAAAGAAGAGCCTGCACAGAAAATAACGGTAGATAAGCCTGTAAATAAGCAAGAATAAACAGGCATCCCCTGTTCGTAATAACTTTTTAATGTAAGAAATATTTTATGGATCATTTTGAGTATAGAAATAACCAGCTTTTTGCTGAAGATGTAAATTTAACAGAATTGGCCAAAGAGCATGGTACACCTGCGTATGTCTATTCACGTGCAACTTTTGAGCGACACTGGAAGGCATTTGATAAGGCGTTCGGCAAGCACCCGCACCTGATTTGTTATGCCGTTAAGGCGAACTCAAATTTGGGCGTTTTAAATCTGTTGGCAGCTTTAGGTTCGGGGTTTGATATAGTCTCTATTGGTGAGCTGGAGCGTGTTTTAAGAGCGGGCGGAGATGCTTCGAAAGTTGTGTTTTCAGGCGTCGGTAAAAAGCCGGATGAAATAACGCGAGCTTTAGAAGCAGGTATTCATTGTTTTAATGTGGAATCTGAAGCCGAATTACAGGTTATTAACGATATTGCAGCTGAAATGGGAAAAGTAGCGCCGATTTCTATTCGCGTAAACCCTAATGTAGACGCCAAAACTCATCCGTATATTTCTACAGGTTTGAAAGAAAATAAGTTTGGTATTGCACATGAACAGGCTCTGGCGGTTTATCAACAGGCTAATGCCATGCAAAATATTGCGGTGCATGGCATTGATTGCCATATCGGTTCACAGCTAACAGAGATAGAGCCTTTTGTTGATGCATTGAAACGAGTTTTGGAACTGGTTGATCAATTAAAAGAGAATGGCATTGAGTTGCAACATCTCGATTTAGGCGGTGGTCTGGGCATTCGTTATCAGAATGAAACACCTCCCAAACCAGCGGAACAAATTGCCGCGTTGTTAGAAGGCCTGGGTGATAGAAAGGTTAAAATATTAATAGAGCCGGGCCGTGCAATAGCTGGAAATGCAGGTGTATTGTTAACGGAGGTTTTATATTTAAAGCATTCTGAGGCGAAAAATTTTGCCATAATCGATGCTGCAATGAATGACCTTATGCGCCCTGCTTTATACAGTGCATGGCAGGAAATTGTGGCGCTACAGCCACGTGACGGTGAATCAAGAGTTTATGATCTGGTAGGACCGGTTTGTGAAACAGGTGATTTTTTAGGCAAAGATCGAAAGCTAAACCTACAGGCAGGTGATGTTTTAGCTGTGAAATCAGCCGGGGCATATGGTTATAGTATGAGTTCTAATTATAACTCTCGACCACGCGCTGTAGAGATCATCGTGGATGGTAAAAATGCTCATGTGGTGCGCAAGCGAGAAACAATGGAGCAATTACTGGCAGGCGAGTCAATACTGCCATAGTTTTTAACTTCAAATTATAGAAGGCGCTCGCAAGGGCCGCCTGGCCTTTAAGTTGGCCCCAGCCTGTATATGTTTCACAAATTTAATCATTTTATTTATTTAAAAGCGATTTAGCTAAATTATGCTATAAGTTGTCATGTGAGCGCATTTTAGTTCATGACATGTCACAAACCTGCCAATGTCATGACTTTTCATGATGTTCATAAGAAATAGCGTGGTTTGTTAGATGTTTATAGATTACTAACTCATTGAATTAATTAAAAATTATGCCTTGATTCGAATTGGCATAGTGCCTGCTATAACATTTATGAGGAAATATGCTAATTCTCGTTAAGATGTTGTTAGTTGTACATATTTAATATATTTTTAACTAAATCTTAATTGGGTAATCAGGTATCTATAATCATTCTAGAGAAATAAAATGAAGCTATTACTAAAGTCGTTACTGGTTATGTTGTTTTTGCTGTCTTTTTCCATTCAGGCAGCTGAACCTGTTGAAAATCCTGATGAGTCAGGTGAAGAGCAGGAACCAGAGTGCGATTAATCTAAATATAATTATATAAAAATAAACAATTGGAGTCTTAAACTATGAAAATGAAAACCCTGCTATCTACTGCTGTTCTTACATTAAGCATGTCTAGCACGGCTGTTATTGCCGGTGATTTAAAAGTTAAAATCACCCGTGATATTGCCAGTGTTGATGTAATGCATAACGGTAAAAAGGTAACGATTCAACGTAATCAGAATAATAAAAATAATGTTGATCCGCGTTTTGCGAAAACATCACGCAACTGCCCTCCTTTCTGCATTAACCCAATGGTTTTGGCTCCCGGTGTAGAAACATTAGGTGAAGTAGAGGTTTTAGATTATCTGAAAAAAATGTCTGATGGTGACAAATCAATTCTAGTTGTTGATTCACGCACACCAAACTGGGTTAAGGCCGGTACTATTCCTGGTGCTAAAAATATTCCATGGACAAAGTTAAGTGTTAAAAAAGGTGCTGACCCATTATCGATTGCTGAAATTGTAACGGGTGAGTTTGGTGCGAGAGAAAAGGATGATGATTCATTTGATTATTCAAAGGCAAAAACACTAGTACTGTTCTGTAATGGTATGTGGTGTGGCCAGTCTCCTAACAATATTCGTACATTGTTAAAAATGGGTTACCCAGCAAATAAAATTAAATGGTACCGCGGTGGTATGCAGAACTGGGAAAACCTTGGTTTCACTACAGTTAAGTAATTTTATTTTTACTTAGTAACTGAAAAGGCCCTGTTAATACAGGGCCTTTTTTAATTGTCTTTTAAATGTCTATAAATAGTTCGTTCACTAACCCCGAGCATAAGTGCTGCCTGAGATCGGTGACCAGCACATTTTTGCAACGCATTTAATACATCTTCTTTTGTTAAACGGCTGGTGCCTGTGCGTTTAGCTGTTGGGCTATAACGTGAAGGGGTTTCCGCAATTGTTAATGTTTCCTGCTCATGTTCGAAAACAAGAAAATCAGACATAATTGGAGTGCCGGCAGCAAGAATTAATGCGCGTTCTAAAATGTTTCTAAGTTCACGAATATTGCCCGGATAATCGTAACTTAAAAGTTTTTCAATAACTTCTGGGGCAAGTGGTATTTGTGACTCACCCTCTTCCATTCGTTTTAAAAATGATTCTGCAAGTAAAGGAATGTCACCCTTACGCTCTCGTAGGGGCGGTAAATTAACTGGGAAAGCACATAAACGATAATATAAATCTTCTCGAAATGTTTTATCTTTTAACATTTGTTGTGGTTCACGATTAGTTGCTGCAATGATACGCACATCAACATCTATATAATCATTTCCACCAAGACGACGAATCGTGCCTGTTTCTAAAACACGTAATAGTTTTGTTTGTAGGTGTAAAGGTAATTCGCCGATTTCGTCTATAAATAAAGTTCCCTGGTCAGCGGCTTCAAATAAACCAATTTTGCGTTTATTGGCACCGGTAAATGCACCCTTTTCATGACCGAATAATTCGCTTTCAATCATGTTTTCACCTAATACACCACAATCAACAACCACAAAATTTTGTTTAGCCCGGCTGGAATTCTGATGAACATAACGGGCAGCGCAATCTTTTCCTACACCGGATTCACCCAGCAATAAAACCGTTGATGAGGTAGGCGCAACGCGATATAAAATACTCATTAGGCGAAGTGCAGATTTAGATTTGCCCAGTAGAATCTCTTCGTTTTCAGGTTCTTCATTTACCGGTTGAATTGACTCGCCCATATAAAGTACATTTCCCTCTTCATCAAAAATGGGAGCAGCGGAAAGTTGTACGTGTTCTTCCTTATCGCAGTTGTAATGAATATGCATAACAGAGGTGGGTTTTCCTGTTAATACCACTTCCTCAAGTGGGCAATGTTCACCATTCTGGCTGCAGGGTCTGTCAATACCATGTGATACTTCGTAACAGTGTTTGCCAACAATGTCGTTCTGACCGTAGTGGTCACGATATTTTTGATTGGCCGCAACGATTTGAAATTGTCTGTCAATAACTACAAAGGGGTCGGGGAATAAACTAATTAGGCTTTCACAGCTAGGCTTTTTGGGTGATTGGCTCATCAGGTGAGGCTCCTGTGTCATGACATTTAGTGACAATATGATACTAATTAAGGTTAATGTCAAAGTTTGCATACTGCCGTTTGTCTACAATACATTAATAGAAAATAATGCCGTAAGGAGAAATACATACCTTGATAATCAAAAACAGGTTAAATTTTTTAGCGGTTAGTCATGTTAAACTCGATTCATGGAAATGAAATTCACTAAAATGCATGGTCTCGGTAATGATTTTGTTGTTATCGACGCTATAAATCAGTCTATTAATCTGACATCAGAGCAAATTCGCTTTATTGCTAATCGACGACTGGGCGTTGGCTGTGACCAGCTTTTGATGGTTGAACCGCCGATAACTCAGGAAGCTGAGTTTCGTTACCGTATTTTTAATGCTGATGGTGGAGAAGTAGAGCAGTGTGGTAATGGGGCCAGGTGTTTTGCCCGATTTGTTGTAGAAAAAGGACTGACTAAAAATAAAAATATTCCTGTTGAAACGAATAGTGGTTTGATTGTGCTTGCATTAGAAAAAAATGGCGAGGTGACAGTCAATATGGGTGTGCCTGTATTTGAACCGGCCAGACTGCCTTTTACAGCAGATGCTGTTTCTACATTATATGGATTAGAAACCAGCAGGGGTGAGTTAGGTATATCGGCTGTTTCAATGGGTAACCCCCATGCGGTACTTGAAGTTGAAAATGTGGAGAAAGCAGCAGTAGAAATTTTGGGCCCGGAGATTGAAAGCCATAAGCGATTCCCGGAAAGGGTGAATGTGGGCTTTATGCAGATTATCTCTCCTGATTTAATTAAACTCAGGGTATTTGAGCGAGGTGCAGGGGAAACTCAGGCCTGTGGAACAGGTGCATGCGCAGCTGTCGCAGCCGGCAGGGAGCTTGGCAAATTGGCGGAAAGCGTAAAAGTCAGTTTACCCGGAGGCGAGCTTGTTATACGCTGGGCCGGAGAAAATGAACCACTATATATGACTGGGCCTGCAACCCACGTGTTTGAAGGAAGAATATCGTTGTGACAAATCAGGTAAATAATAAGGCGGAAAAATCAGAAGAAATGGAACTGCCAGAAGAGCAACAGGTAGTGGACTATTTAATGGAAAATCCAGATTTTTTTCTGGCACATTCTCCTTTATTAAACGACCTTGAAATACCCCATGAGTCAGGTACCGCTGTATCACTAGTTGAGCGTCAGGTATCCGTCTTAAGAGAAAAAAATAGTCATTTTGAAGAAAAACTGCGAGATATGGTTGATGCGGTTCATGATAACCAGCGATTACATGTGAGTTTGCATCGTTTGGCGGTTAACTTGTTTGATGCGTCCAGCCTGGACGATATTTTAGGTGTTGTTGATGATGAGTTACGTCATAAACTCGGTACCGATCATGTGTTCTTCCGTTTATACAATGAAGATATGGTGGCTGGTGATGGCGGCCAGGGGCATACCTACGTAGAAAAAGACGATGAGGTATTACAGACATTTTCAACATTGATAGAAAAAAACAGAATTCAATGTGGTCATTTTACGGATGAGCAAATTAGTCAGCTGTTTTTTGATGAGGCCGCTGATGTGGCATCTGCAGCAATAATTCCCGTTTCAAATTCAGGTATTCATGGTTTGATCGCACTGGGCAGTAGTGATCCACAGCGTTATCATGCGGGTATGGGGACTGATTTCTTAAGTAGCCTGGCAGATTTAATTGGTGCTGCAATGCGCTCACAGGTGAAAAGTAAGCAACCTTAATACTATTGCTACTCAAAACCCTCACTAAAGTCACAAAGGATTAGTTGGATTTAAGCGAATGCCACAACAATCCAGTTTATTTCAAGCAGAGCTGATACTTTTCTATCAGTTTCTGCAATCTGAAAAACAGTTCTCAATTCATACGGTTACAAATTACCGGCGAGATATTTCACGTTTCATGTCATATATTGAAGGGCAATCATTGAGTGCATGGGAGCAGATCGATGAGCAGCATATTCGCCAATTTGTAAGTCAGGTCCATCGGCAGGGTCTGGGTGGAAAAAGCATACAGCGCTTATTGAGTGCATTGCGTCGCCTTTTTCGTTTTCTGCAGATTAATAAATATATCAGTAATAATCCGGCCACTCATATTACGGCACCAAAATCGGAAAAAAAACTACCCAATGTGATGCACCCACAACAGCTAGAGCATTTATTGCTTGCGCCTGATGATGAGGTATTGGCTAAAAACCCATTACTGGTTCGTGATTATGCCGTCCTTGAGCTGCTATATGCGGGTGGTTTGCGTTTGTCTGAGTTAATTGGTTTAAATCTGTCGGATATTAACTGGCACTCAAAACAGCTCAGGGTTTTGGGTAAAGGCGGTAAGGAGCGTTTTTGTCACTTCGGGAAATCTGCTGCCATAATGCTAGAAAAGTGGGCTAAATGTCGCGAATTGTTGATAAAAAACGATGAAAAAGCTGTTTTTGTTAGTAATAGAGGGTGCCGTATAAGTGCTTCCAGTATTCGTGTTCGAATGCAGAAGTTGTGTCGTGAAAAAGATATTAGCCAACAGGTTTATCCGCACCTGATGCGTCATTCGTTTGCATCCCATATGCTGGAGTCCTCACAGGATTTACGTGCGGTTCAGGAGTTACTGGGGCATGCGCATTTGAAAACGACTCAAATATACACCCATCTGGATTTTCAGCAGTTAGCTAAAACCTATGATGCGGCACACCCAAGAGCTACAAAGAGAACTCAAAAGAAAAAATAAGCGTTAGCCTTTCAGGTAAAACAATTCGAATAAGCGTGTGTTTTTACACCTTCTGCACTTGAAAAAGAGCTGATTAGCCTCATCTTAACTATCTTGCCTTTACCTTGATGGGAGTTTGTTTTGCAAACCACACTACACGGCACCACTATACTCTCGGTGCGAAGAAATAATGAAGTTGTAATCGGTGGCGATGGCCAGGTTAGTCTTGGTAATACAGTTATGAAACCGAACGCGGTAAAAGTACGCCGACTATTTAACGATAAAGTGCTTGTTGGTTTTGCGGGTGCTACAGCTGATGCTTTTACCTTGTTTGAAAGGTTTGAAGGGCAGCTTGAAAAACACAATGGCCAGTTAGTGCGATCGGCAGTTGAAATGGCCAAAGACTGGCGAACGGATCGTATGTTACGCAAGCTGGAAGCCATGATGATAGTAGCCAACGAAGAGGCATCATTAATTATCTCTGGTACAGGCGATGTTATCGATACTAAGGATGACCTGTTAGCCATTGGATCAGGTGGTTCATACGCGCAGTCAGCAGCAAGAGCGTTATTTGACAATACAGAATTGTCTGCTCGTGAAGTGGTAGAAAAGAGCCTGAATATTGCGGGTGATATTTGTATCTATACCAACCAGAATTTAACGTTAGAAGAAATTAAATACTAACTTTCATCGTAAGCTGGCCACTTATTTAAAAGGCGGCCAGCTTACTCAAATATACATCAGGTTAAAATTATGTCTGAAATGACACCAAGAGAAATAGTTCAGGAATTAGATAAACATATTGTTGGTCAGGCTGATGCAAAGCGCGCGGTTGCCATTGCACTGCGAAACCGCTGGCGTCGTCAGCAGGTCAGTGAGGATTTACGTAATGAAATCACGCCTAAAAATATATTAATGATTGGTCCGACCGGTGTGGGAAAAACTGAAATTGCACGTCGTTTAGCGAAACTGGCTAATGCACCATTTATCAAAGTTGAAGCAACTAAGTTCACCGAAGTTGGTTATGTTGGTCGTGAAGTAGACAGTATTGTTCGCGATCTTGTTGACATGTCGGTGAAAATGACCCGCGAACTAGAAATAGAAAAAGTCCGTCACAGGGCCGAATCTTCAGCGGAAGACCGTATATTGGATGCTTTACTACCACCTGCCAGGAATGAGTTTGGTGAGCCAGAAGTAACAGAGAATAATACGCGTAATAAATTTAGAGAAAAATTACGTAATGGAGATCTGGACGATAAGGAAATAGAAATAGAAGTAAAAGCAGAGCAGGTGGGCGTAGAAATTATGGCGCCACCGGGCATGGAAGAAATGACCAATCAGTTACAGGGCATGTTTCAGAACATGGGTAATGACAAGACTAAACAACGAAAGTTACGTATTGAAGACGCACGTAAAATTCTGATAGATGAAGAAGCCAGTAAAATGGTGAACGAAGATGAATTAAAACTCAGTGCGGTACAAAATGCTGAGCAAAATGGCATCGTTTTTATTGATGAAATAGATAAAGTATGTAAAAAAGGTGAAACCTCAGGGGCTGACGTCTCAAGAGAAGGGGTACAACGTGATTTGTTACCCCTTGTTGAAGGCTGCACCGTGAGCACCAAATACGGCATGGTTAAAACTGATCATATGTTATTCATTTCATCAGGTGCATTTCATGTTGCTAAACCTTCTGATTTAATTCCAGAATTACAGGGTAGATTGCCTATAAGAGTAGAGTTAAAAGCGTTAACAACGTCTGATTTCAAACGTATATTAACTGAGCCAGATGCCTCATTAACCGAACAATATAAAGCCCTGTTAGGCACAGAAGGTTATGAGCTGGCATTTACTGAATCAGGCATTGAGCAGATTGCACAGGTTGCCCATGACGTTAATGAGCGTACGGAAAATATTGGTGCGCGACGCATGCATACGGTAATGGAGAGGCTATTAGAAGAGGTTTCATTTGAAGCTGCTGATAGTACGGGTAAGTCATTATCAGTAGATGCGGGTTTTGTAGACAAAAACCTGGGTGAACTGGTTCAGGATGAAGACCTGAGTCGATATATTCTATAAAATGCAGAACCCGATCCTTAAGGGGGGAGAGCCCCCCTTAAGGCCTATAATTTTTTTAGTTTTTTCATGTAAAATACACCTTAATCCCCCCCCCAGGATACAAAATCGGGATACAAATTCATTCGGAGAATTAACATGGCAGACCCCAGGCCAACAAATATTAACCTGCATCAGAAATCTCACATTTTAGAAATTGAGTTTGATGACGGCAGCGAATTTAAATATAGCACTGAGTTTTTACGTGTTCACTCACCATCTGCAGAAGTGCGAGGCCATGGGCCGGGTGAAGAAACACTACAGATTGGTAAATCTGATGTAAACATCAATGCGATAGAGCCTGTTGGTGTATATGCTGTTAAACTGGTTTTTGATGATAATCATGACAGTGGTTTATATACCTGGTCATATTTATATGAGCTGGGTAAAAATTACGATTCAAAATGGCAGAATTATCTTCAGAGATTAAAAGAAGCGGGCCACAAGCACGTAGAATTGAACTAAGTTTAAAGAGACGTAACATGAGTGAAAATAAAACCCATTTTGGCTATCAACAAGTGCCCATTGGTGAAAAAGCAAAACGTGTAGCTGACGTTTTTCATTCTGTTGCGGATAATTACGACATAATGAATGACGTTATGTCATTTGGCGTGCATCGTTTATGGAAGCGTTTTACCTTAAGTCAGACTGGCCTTAAGTCAGGTCAGAAAGTTTTAGACCTGGCAGGCGGCACGGGCGACCTGGCAATGAAGATGTCAGCCATGGTTGGTGCATCTGGTCAGGTTGTGCTGTCTGATATTAATGGATCAATGTTACGACGGGGCCGCGAACGTTTAATAGACAACGGCATTGCCGGTAATGTTGAATATGTTCAGGCTAATGCAGAGTGTCTGCCTTTTGCAGATAATACCTTTGACTGCATTACCATCGCTTTTGGCTTACGAAATGTAACAGATAAAGATAAAGCGCTACGATCTATGTTACGAATATTAAAACCGGGTGGCCGTTTACTGGTGCTTGAGTTTTCAAAACCTGTGGCACCGGGTTTAGCACCAGTTTACGATACATATTCATTTAAATTGTTGCCACTAATGGGTAAGTACATAGCAAAAGATGAAGAAAGTTATCAGTATCTTGCCGAGTCGATACGTATGCACCCTGATCAGGATACATTAAAAGGCATGATGGAAGAGGCTGGTTTTAATAAAGTAAAATATCATAACCTGAGTGGCGGAATTGTTGCTTTGCATAAAGGTTATAAAGTATAAATAAAAATGGATTTTGATCAGGCGCTAACAGCAAGTATAGAATCTGCATTAAATCAATATTTATCACTTGATCCTCTCGCGTTATCACGCTTTTCTTCTCTTGAAGGCAAAATCATTGCCATAGAAATAAAAGGTCTAAATAAAACGTTGTGTTTATTTCCATCGGCAGATGGATTTATGATTTTGACTGATTTTGACGGTGAAGTAGATGCAACAATTTCAGGCACACCAATCGCACTTGTTAAAATGGGCCTGGCAAAAGACCCAAAAGATGTGTTATTTAGTGGGGAGATTGTGATCAGTGGCGATACGGCTGTGGCTAATAAGTTTAATCGTTTATTATCTCAGTTAGATATAGACTGGGAAGAAATGCTGGCACAAAATATTGGTGATATTGCAGCACACAAAATAGGTAACCTGTTTCATAGTGCTAACCAGTGGTTTAATCGAAGTGCAAATTCAATCGTACTTGATAGTGGTGAGTATATACAGGAAGAATCTCATTTGAGCCCGTCAAATGCAGAGCTACGGAAGTATGTTAAAAAAGTTGATGAACTGCGCGAAGCAACCGACCGCCTTGCCGCAAAAATACAAATAATTAAAAATAAAAACTTATGATAAAACCAGTACAAATACTTCGCCTGTTACATATCAATTATGTATTAGCACGTCACGGTCTGGATGATATTATTTTTGCTATTCATCTCTTTCGACCATTCAGATTTTTGATCTATTTAATGCCATGGAACTGGATAAGCAGAAATCGTGCGCCTAGAGGTCAAAGGATTAGAGAAGCATTAGAAGAGTTAGGGCCAATCTTTATTAAATTTGGTCAGATGTTATCTACGCGAAAAGATTTACTTCCTGAAGATGTCGCAGAAGAACTAACAGCATTACAGGACCGAGTTCCACCTTTCGATGGTGAAAAAGCACAAAAACTGATAGAAAAAGCCTATGGAGCAAGTGTTGATGAGGTATTTGACGAATTCAATGTAGAGCCATTAGCATCTGCCTCAATAGCACAGGTACATACAGCAAAACTTAAAGATGGAAAAGAGATTGTTATAAAAGTTTTGCGACCAAATATTATGCCGATAATTAAGCGTGATATTGCACTGCTATTTATTATTGCCAGGCTTGCTGAGCGATATTCAAAAGATGCAAGGCGCTTACGTGCTATTGAAATAGTCGAAGAGTATGAAAAAACAATACTTGATGAGCTTGATCTGATGCGAGAAGCAGCTAACGCAAGTCAGCTAAGACGTAATTTTGAAACTAGTAATCAACTATATATACCAGAAATATACTGGGATTATACTCGACGTAATGTGATGGCAATGGAACGCATTTACGGTGAGCCAATGGCTAACATAGAGAAAATGAAAGCAGCTGGTGTAAATATGAAGCGCTTGTCTGAATTAGGTGTGGAAATATTTTTTACTCAAGTTTTTTCTCATAACTTTTTTCATGCAGATATGCACCCGGGTAATTTATTTGTCGATATGTCGGATCTTGATAAGCCGGAGTATATCGCGGTGGATTTCGGAATAGTGGGTACATTAAATCCAGAAGATCAGCGGTATCTTGCGGAAAATTTCCTGGCATTTTTTAAGCGAGATTATAATCGTGTCGCCCAACTTCATGTTGACTCAGGTTGGGTGCCAGCAGGCACAAGAGTTGACGAGTTTGAATCAGCGATTCGAAGTGTATGTGAACCTATTTTTGAAAAACCATTAAAAGATATTTCGTTTGGGCAGCTATTATTAAGATTATTTCAAACAGCGCGTAGATTTAATATGGAAGTGCAGCCACAATTGGTTTTACTGCAAAAAACCTTATTAAATATAGAGGGTTTAGGTCGTCAAATTTATCCAGATCTGGATTTATGGCAGACAGCAAAACCCTTTTTAGAAAAATGGATGAATGAACAGGTTGGAACAAAAGCTCTGATAAAAGGCTTTAAAAAGAATTTACCATATATAGTGGAAAAAATGCCTGATATGCCGGAGATGTTCTTCAGTGCGCTTAAGAAAATGGCTGAAGGTGAAAATTACCAGCAACAATCAGATGAGTTAAATAAATTAAATAATAGAATAGAAGTAAACCATAAAAAATTATCTTATGTTTTACTTGGTTTAACAGGCTTAATTATATCAGCAATAATTTTAGGTCAGCCTGTAAGCGAACATCAACAGATAATGAATGTACCAATCTTGAGCTGGTTTTCAGCAGTAATGGGCAGTGTGTTTGTCTGGATTGGAATGAAAAAATAATAACCAATGAAAGCATGTATAAAAATAATCCTTTTTGTATTTGCACTTTATAGCTCAACGTCAAAAGCAGTAGACCCCCGCCTTAACTGGAACACAATACAGTCAGAGAATTTTTATATTCATTATGCTGACGGATATGAACGATTAGCTCAAAAAACCGCAAATAGTGCTGAACTGGCACATAATAAACTTCAGAATAAAATAAACTGGCAACCCATTGATAAAACACATCTCGTTATAAGTGACGAGACTGATTCAGCTAATGGATATGCAACACCAATACACTTCAATCGCAGTGTGTTGTTTATGGCTCCCCCTGATTCGGCAAACAGCCTTGAAGATTTTGATGACTGGTTAGAAACATTAATTATTCATGAATACACCCATATTTTGCATTTAGATAAAGTCAGTGGTGGCGCTGAATCTTTAAGGGATGTTTTTGGTAGGCAATTTTTGTTCTTCCCAAATCTGTATCAACCTAACTGGTTCACCGAAGGTTTAGCAACCTATTTAGAAACTGATCATGAAAAAGGCATTGGTCGAGGGCAAAGCAGTTATTTTAAAATGATGATGCGCAGTGAAGTGGCAAGTGGCATCAAGCCTGTAAATCAGGTTAATCTTCCAATACGAAGTTGGCCGATGGGAACAGTGGCATATTTATACGGTGTGCATTTCTATCAGTTTCTAGAAGAGACCTATGGGCAACAGGCTATAGATGGATTAGTTGAGAATTATAGTAATAATATAATTCCATTCATGATTAACACGAATTCTGAGCAATTATTTAAAAAAGATATAGACGAACTATGGGAGGAGTTTTCAGTCTGGCTTACAAAACGATACCAGCCAGAAATAGATGAGCAACTAGAAGCAGGATTAGTCGAAGGAAAAAAAATAACAGACTTAGGTTATAACACCGGTTCAATAGACTTGCTTAATGATCAACTGTTTTATGTTGATAGTGGTGCTTTTGAGCATACTAAACTAATAAAAAGAACATTAGAAACAAACGAAGTTGTTTCTGAGCTGCATTCAGGAGCAAAAATAAATGTACATAATAATGGCTTACTTGTTGTGCAAAGAGAGTTTTGTGATGAGTATAATTTAAATAGCGATATTTATATTATTGAAAATAATGAAAATAAGGTTCAGCGGTTAACGAATTGTGGCAGATATAGATCGGCATGCTGGTCTCCTGATGGTCAGTCTATAGTAGCAGTGAAAACTGATAAAGGTAAAAGTGAATTACATTTATTAGATAAAAAGGGATCGAAAGTAAAAAATTTATGGAAGGGCAATAATACGGATATAGTGACACAATTGAAATGGTCGCCATCAGGTGAAAAGTTAATTGCAGCTGTATTTAGAACTGATCATGGCTGGAATATAGAGGAATTTAGTCTAGAAAGTTTTCAGTGGACAGCTATAACAAATGATCGATATATTAATATGTACCCGTCGTATAGTGAACAGGGTGATAGCGTTTTATTTAGCTCTGATCGAACAGGCAGCTATCAAATATATCGTTATGTTAAAGGTAGTAATAAGTTAGAGCAAATAACACGAGTTGCCAATGGTGCTTTTGAATCAGTACAAAATAACAGAAATGAACCTTTATATTATGTTGGCTATAATGAAAATGGGCGAGATATATATCAGTTAGATAAAACGGAAGTTTTAACAACGGTGCCATTACAGCATGCTGATTCAATAGAAGTTGAACTGGCGATTGATGTTAAAACAAGTAATGTAGAAAAATATTCTGCATATTCAAGTTTATATCCCAGATGGTGGTTACCGTATATTTCCTTAAATGAAGACCGAAATGAATATGGAATTACCTCATCTGGTAATGACGCATTAGGAATACACAATTATTTTTTAAATCTTGCATATGATACGAATAATGACTGGTTAATTGGTAATATTAATTATTCGTATGCAAACAGGTTTGCTATTGGTTATCAAAGAAGTACAGATATTTTAAGAGATAACAGTGGTGAATTTGCGGTTGCCAGAAACGTAGATGATATTTTTTTCTCTGTTGGTTTTAATGATCCGGCAATTGAAACTAGTCTTAAGTACAGATTGGGCGTTGTAGTGAGTGAGGCAAGCGATGGTAATCGCGCAAGTGCAATACCTGAGCAAGTAGATACACAGGATAATCTGTTCGGCGGAGCAGTTATCTTCGATAACACACAAAAGTATATACGTTCTATAAGTCAAAGTGATGGAAGGAATATTCGATTATTAGCTGAATCATCAGAAGCGTTTGAAAGTGACTTTAGTGGTGAGGTGTACAGTCTGGACTGGAGGGAGTATATAAGCTTAGGCAGCCAGCATGTTCTCGCTTTAAGACTGCTTCAGGGATGGGGTACAGATCAACCCAAGCCATTTCGTTTAGGTGGTGAAGGAAGTGAGTTTAATGTTTTTGATTTGATTGAGCCAATTTCTGAATCTTTATTTGCGAGGCGACGTTATGCACTAAGAGGATATGCAGAAGGTCACCCACAATTGTCTGGGCGAAGAATGCAGCTAGCGAGTCTTGAATGGCGCTTCCCGGGACAACTTATTGAAAGAGGTTTTATGTCACCACCTATAGGGCTTATTCAATGGTCAGGAAGTGTTTTTACTGAAACGGGTGATGCATATGAAGGCGAATCAGCCGATGAATATTATTCTAGCGCTGGTTTTGAGCTACAGGGTGATGTTAATTTATTCTATGGCGTTACCACCAGAATGCGACTAGGTATTGCTAGTGGTTTTAATGATGTTATTGGAGAGCAGCGAATTTATTTCGATCTTGGTGCATCATTCTAAGATTCTGTTTTAGTCTTTTTTCATAAATTCTTCATAACGAAGCGTCTCAGTTGATTGAAAAACTTTCTCATAATTTTTCATATTACTTTCAAGCATTCGTTGAAATTCAGCAGTAAAAAATTCAATTCCCTGTTTTTGTTTGCCCTGAAAATCCTCAAGATTACGTGCACTTGACGCTGCAACATAAGCACTAAAGCGAGAAGCGGCATACAAAAATGCTGTATTCGTTATGTTTTTATCCTGAGTTTCCGCATGTTCGTTAGCAACGTTTATGAAGGAGTCAGCAAGTTTTCGAAGTAGTACATCCTGATCTGAGGAAGACATAATGATAATCCTGAAGTTTGCAGTTTAATGTAAGCAGTAATTATATATTCAAGTGAGATATTATACATTGTTCAGCTTGAATAATTCACCTGCGTTTTTTGATGTAATGTATGAAATTTCATCTGTGCTGGTATTAAGCAAACCGGCGATACTTTCGATTACATCTACTATAAATAATGGTTCATTTCTGCTGTTTTTGGCGTTAGCCGTAGGCTGGTCAGGCGCATCTGTCTCAATTAAAATTGAATCTAGAGGTAGTTTCTGTAGCATTTTTCGTAATCGTGTTGATTTCTCATAGGTGACTGGGCCACCAAAACTTAAATAAAACCCCAGTTTAATTAACTGTAATGCCTGCTCATAACTACCTGAATAACTATGAATCATGCCGCGTAACCCCGGGCGTTTTTTAATGGCTTTAATTATGCTTTCGGTTGATTTTCGTGCATGAATAACCACGGGCAGGTTGAACTCCAGAGCAATATCTAATTGCTGTTCAAAATAAAATACCTGCTGATTAATATCCAGGTTTTTAATGAAAAAATCTAAACCACATTCTCCTACCGCGACGGGTTGTTGTTTATCAATGTAATTTTTTAAGTTTGTTAAATGTACAGGTTGATGTTTATTTATAAAATAGGGGTGTAAGCCGAAGCATGGGTAAAGGCATGTGAACTCATTACAACAGGATATGATTTTATCCCATGTGTCATTTAATACACCGGGAACTACGATTTTTTTAACTCCAGCCTGATTAGCTCGTTGAATAACCTGTTTACGGTCTTCATCAAAAGCTTCAAAATCTATATGGCAATGACTATCTATAATCATGTAAACAAAGTGAGTACGCCGGTGAAACCGTATAATAAATTTTTATGTATTTCGCCGTTTGCAAAAAAGCCGACAAGTGGAAACTCACCTAATACTGAATGAATTAATCGAACTTCTTCAGAGTTAGAGCCAAATTGTTCACGTCCTCTACCAAGGCAGGAGATATATACGGCACCTTTTATTGGCGCATTTAGTCGAGACTTGAGTTGTAATAACATTCGCTGCATATCTTCCAGTGCTGAATTTCCATCACGACGACAGAAAATAATTTCCTGCTCATTTTCTATGTAATCAGCAATAGCAATTAGTTTGTTGTCCGGGTCAACACCTATTAACTGGCGGATGGTGTAGTCATCGATATCAGAGTTTTTATTTACCAGCCCGGCAAAAATATAGTCAGCTGCCTGCTCCCAGTCACGTGCAATGACTTCTCCCGTATCATCAGTAAGTACATCCAGTGCGGGTTTATTATCCAGCATATAAGCTATATTTTTTTCACTATCGGTTACACGGTGTCTTGGCCCGATAGGTGTGCAACCTTGTGACAGGTTGCTAAGTACAGGGATTTGTTGTGAAAATAAAACGCCGCTTATTCCGCCATGTAAAACCTTGTCTGCAATCTGTAGTGTTCTGTTTTGCGAGGAGCTTATGCCTCCTACAAGAAAGGCTCCGGGTATATCTTTACCCAGTTGATGTATTAAAGGCTGAATACCCGGATTTTCAGGGTCGCCGTGAATGAGCCCCACATTGAAGTCGTTATTATTACACCAGTCCATAAGTGCGCCATTGAGTGGCGAGGTATTTTCAGTAAAGTTTGGTAATATATGAAAATCGGCTTCATTGAAATCAGCAATCATTATGACGATAGCTTTACGGTCATAATACTCCTGTTGAGTTGCAATTAAAGCAGTGCCAACACTACCAACCCAGTGATTGAGTCCGGTTTTATCTTTTAGCTGATTTAATATAAATTCAGCTTCTTCAAGAAGAGGTTCGCTAAGGTATAAAAAACCAAAGGTGGCCTCCGGAGGGATATCACCTAACTGTTTTAAGCATTCCTTAACTAAGTCTGTAGCAGACTTGTCAGCACTATGGGCGAGAAGAAACTGATTCATTAATCAAGTGTAGCTGGAAATTGGCATAAAAGAGAAATTGTAATGTGAAATCATTTTAAGTTTATGGTGTATTGCCAGCACGATTGATTAAAGCCTTAAAAGCAAAAGAGCCAGCAGATAGCTGGCTCTTTATAATACAGAAAAACACTTTCAATTAACGTGCTTTCTTAGATTTTTCAATCATGTCATGAATGATAGGCGTTAGAATAATTTCCATTGCCAGACCCATCTTGCCACCGGGCACAACAATTGTGTTGCGGCGAGACATGAATGAATCGCTAATCATGTTTAACAGGTATGGGAAATCAGTACCGAATTTACCCGGATCTTTAAAGCGGATAACGATAAAGCTTTCATCAGGAGTTGGGATATCACGTGCGATAAAAGGATTTGAAGTATCAACTGTAGAAACACGCTGGAAGTTAATATCCGTGTTTGAAAATTGAGGTGTAATGTAATTAACGTAATCAGGCATACGACGCTGAATAGTATCAACGATTACATCTGCAGAATAACCACGTTCTGCGTTATCACGGTGAATTTTCTGAATCCACTCAAGGTTAACAATAGGAACAACACCGATGCCCAGGTCAACGTGTTGAGCTATATTGTTGTTTTCTGTTTTAACCAGGCCATGTAAACCTTCGTAGAACATCAGATCAGAACCGCTTTCGATATCTTCCCAGGGTGTAAATTCGCCAGGATTTTTATCGATGCCTAAACGAGCATTGTGCTCAACTGCTTCTGGCTCAGAGTGAAGGTAGTAGCGCTTTTTACCAGTACCGTCTTTGCTGTATGACTCAAATAATTCTGCTAATTTGCCAAACTCATTGGCATTTTCACCGAAATGGCTAAAGAAACGGTTGCCCGCGGCTTCGTGTTTTTCCATTTCTACTTTCATTGCAGCGCGGTCAAAAGCGTGGAAACTATCGCCTTCTACAACAACAGGTGAAATTTTTTCACGGAAAAAGATATGTTCGAATGCTTTTTTAACTGTAGATGTGCCAGCGCCAGATGAACCGGTAACTGCAACAACAGGATGTTTTTGGGACATGATGTCTCCTTAACTTGTTGAAATTTATAATACTTTACTATCTGTAGCTTATGTTTCATCGCTACAGAATACTGAAATTCTGTTAACCCTTAATGCTATAAACTATAAATTAGCCGGGCAAGTAGCCGGCTATTTTAGCGATTTTTGTCTCAAGGTGCGAATTTAATTGGTAATTAATGTTGAAGTGTTTGTTACAGATTAAATTGTGAGGGTGGATTACACTGTTCTGGCTCATCGCCATCGGGGGAAAAGTGAACGAAAGAGATTCTGTTCAGGCCCATCTCCATCGGGGAAAGACCGCCGCCTTTTGGCGCTCTGTCCCCTTAACCCATACCACTAGAAGCTGATAGTGTCGTGAGCCGATTGCGTAATACTCTTGATGGCATAACAACAGGGGACAGAGCGGGAAAGATGCTCAGTCCCCGATGGCTATGGACCAGAACAGGGTAACTAGCTCAGAAGCTTAGTACTAAAATATTAAAACAGACTCGCGTTTATCCACATATGAGTAGCAATGCTGGCGGCGTAACCAGGCGTTATGACCGGAGTCCATTTCAGATGCCCAAAGAACGTATACTTACCTCTGGCCTGTCCCATTAGAGCAACGCCTGCCTGAAACCATAACCCTTTTTGCATAACCACGAACATAATGCTTCAAAAGCATCATGCTCCTGCATCGCATTTATATACTTCATGGCAACTAACAGAAACAGCATAAGCTCTGCGTATTCCAGCAAGTTATGTCTAACGGCTATTTCGGCTTCATGGTTAAATCCGTGAGTTGCATATATACAATACGTGCCCAGATAACACCCGCAGCCAGTACCACCGGGTTTGATTTTCTCAGGTTAATAAACTCTTCGGCCATGACCAGTACGTAGGCGGTAATAAAAATAGCAAGAGCAGCAAATCCAATCAGTGCTGGGTTAAATCTATCCAGTGTTCAACCTGTGCAAATGCAAAACTTAATGAGGGGAGAAGAAAAAATAAACAGCTTAAAAATAGTTTTTTATTATTTGCATTAAGTTCCATGGTTTCTTTTACTGGTGGTGCTCAAAGAGTGGTTTTTAAAGATTATAGGCAGAAAAAATGGAATATGTAGAGAATAGCCTAAAGGTGCTTTATTAAAAATAACAGCGTGAAATAAAAAAAGCGGCCAAAAGGCCACTTTTTTATAGGTAAATAAAGGTTAGAAATTAAAATTTATAACCAACACCTACGCTGATTACAGTTGGGTTAAGGTCTATATCAGAAGACCCCAATGCTGCGTTTGTTGCTGTGGTCTCGATGCTGATATAACGAACATCAGCATTTACAAACCATTTTTCGTCGATGTCGTAATCAAAACCGACCTGAGCGGCAAGGCCAAATGAATTATCTAGTTCTAGATCTGTACCAACACCAACACCAGCATCTAACTTGTCGTTAAAGAAAACGGTGTAGTTTAAGCCCGCGCCAACATAAGGACGGAACTTTTGTTCAGGATTAAAGTAATACTGAACACTTAATGTAGGTGGAAGTTGTTTTGTTGAGCCTACTTTACCTAAACCAGCAACAGTAACGTCGTGTTCAAATGGTAATGCTGCTAAAACTTCAAATCCCAGATTGTTGCTCATCATGTATACGAAAGTCACACCTAATGTTGAACTGTCATCAGCACCAGGCAATAATGTCGGAGCACCTGAAAAACCTGTGCTGTCATCACTGGGATCAACGTTAGTAATTGTGCCGCGCATAAACATATCACCTTTCTCAATGGCCTGTGCTGAAAATGAAGCTACGCCAAGGCTTAAGCCAAGAGTTGATAAAATAGCGATAGATAATTTTTGTTGTTTCACTGTGCTCACCTGCAATGTAAATGTTATTTGTGGTCGTGAAATTACCAGATTACTAATATCTAATATTGATATAGATCAGCATTTCGATCGGCTTGTTATTGCTGATTCTTTGAGTTGTGAAAAAATTGATTTAAGTCAAGGTGGATAGTTGGGATGGAGGGGTTATTGGTTAGTAAAGTGTCTTAGGCAGGTGGGTGGTTAGATCTTTGAGTAGTGATCTCTTTTAACATGCTTATAAAGGAATCGACCGTATCAGGGGCCAGGTTGGCGAGGTTGTAGGCAATCCATAAGGTTCTATTTATCTGTAAGTCGCTAATTTTAATATGGTGCAGGCTATTGCGCTCCAGGAAGCTGCTTACTGCAAACTGAGGCAAAAAACTAAGCTGCTTACCGCGTTGTAATATTTCAATAATGGTATCGGTAGATCCCACCTCCATATCAATGCTTTCCAGTTTCATTGTGTGTTGTTGCAAAGTTTTATCCAGCGTATTACGAATTGATGATTGCGCCTCACGTAGTACATAGTGTTGTGCTTCAAGTTCTGTTAACGCTACTTCCTCGCATCCCCATAATGGATGGCCGGGACCACATACCAGCAAAAGCTCATCCTGCATCCAGGGTTCTACCTGTATATTTGGGTGTCTGGGTGATTGCTCAAGCAGGGCGATATCGGCCAGTCCGGTGGCGAGGCGGGTGTGAATGCGTCGAGAATAACCAAGCCGACTTTCAATTCTTAACTCAGGTTGAGAGTCAGCAAAGTGCATTAATATATCCGGTAAAATGTGCTCGCCAATAGCAAATGTAACTTCCAGGCGTAATCGATTGTGTCCTGTGCGTAGTGAGGCCAGGTCATCTAAAAGGCTTTCCTGATGTTGAAGCACCAGTTTTGCATAGGTATATACCTTTTCACCGGCAGTGGTGAGCTCTAACTTGCGCCCCTGTTGCTGCATAAGGGGTACGCCATAACATGAGTCAAGTGATCTCAGGCGTTTTGTTACCGCTGGCTGCCCTACATACAGGGCGTCGGCAGCTCTATTTACACTGCCTAATTCAACAACGGCTTTTAAGGTGGCAAGAGATTTATAATCTGGCAGGTTGATATATTCCATTTGGGAATATTAATACATTTGAATTCAATTGAATAGTGTTATCAAAAGGTGCATTATCCGGCCTCGCTTTCATCAGTCCCCCCTCAATCAAGACATCTGAGGCATCAATCATTTCCTTACGGGAATATTCTGTGGATTTGTCGAGTGAATCCCTGCATCAATTCTGCGCGGGATATATCTGAAAAGTAATTTTAGATTTAAACGAATAAAAGTCAGGTGGTTTTTTTAAAGACCTCCTGAGTTAAAGATTGTAATTTAATTGGAGAAATATAATGACCGCAATGGCCGATGAGGAAACAACAGTGGCAATACCCGCTAAGTTTTCTACTAAACAAATGGTTGCCGCTGCTATCTTTTTAGCAATGGCGCTGGGTTTATCTCAGGTAGTACCAAGCATTGAAATTGCCTGGGTAACTGGCATTTTAATGTTAACGATCTATCTGTTTGCTTTTGAAGTTGTGGGTGTCGATGTTGCAGCTGTATCAGTTATGGTCCTAATTGGCTTATCCTCATTGCTTGCACCTTTTATGGGTTTACAAGAAGGCCTGGTTGATACAAATCATCTGTTTGATGGTTTCGCATCGAATGCGGTTATGTCTATTATTGCAGTTATGATTATTGGAGCGGGTTTAGATAAAACTGGCTTGATGTCGAAGGTGGCCGCTTTTATTTTAAAAGTAGGTGGCACATCTGAAACTCGTATTATTCCTATTATCTCTTCTACAGTGGGTATAATTTCATCATTCATGCAAAACGTAGGTGCAGCTGCATTATTCCTGCCTGTTGTATCTCGTATCTCGGCACGTTCAGGCCTGCCTATGTCGCGTTTATTAATGCCAATGGGTTTCTGTGCGATTTTAGGTGGCACGGTAACCATGGTTGGCTCTAGCCCGTTAATTTTATTAAACGATTTAATCCTGGCATCTAATCAGGCACTGCCTGCTGATCAACAAATGGAAACATGGGGTCTGTTTTCTGTAACACCCATTGGTTTAGCTTTGGTGTTAACCGGTATCCTGTACTTTGTAATTGCGGGTCGTTTTGTATTGCCTGCTACTAAAAGTGAAAGCGCTACTTCGGGTTCTGACCCGCTAAAGTATATTCAGAATGTTTACGGTGTTAACTATTCATTATCTGAACTTGTTGTTACAGACGGTAGTTTATTTATTGGTCAGACTTTAGATGAAATTGAATCTACTCATATGTTACGTGTTATTGCCAGTAAGCAAACCGGTGACGATCTTCGTTTTGGTCCGGGTTCAGTTGCGCGTGATACAGAAATTGCAGCAGGCATGGTATTAGGTGTTATTGCAGAACCTTCACACCTTGCTCGCGTAGCCGAGGGTTACAAACTTAAAATACGTGATGAATTACGTACTTTTTCAGAATCTTTAGCGGCTACAAAATCTGGTGTTGCGGAAGTGGTTATTCCACCCGGTTCAAGTTTAATTGGTAAAAGTGCACGTGATATATGGATGCGTAAAACATATGGTATGGCACTGATTGGTTTACATCGCGATGGTGAAACTAAACGTGAAGGTGATGATATACGTAATACCCCTTTTATTGCAGGTGATACGTTAGTTGTACACACTGCATGGGATTCATTGCAGAGAATTGAAAAAGATCGTGATTTTGTTGTAGTAACAACTGAATACCCTAAAGAAGAAGCGCGTCCTCAAAAATTAGTACCGGCTTTAGTATTCTTTGGTTTAGCACTGTTTTTAGTTTTATTTACTGACTTACGTTTGTCGGTTGCATTGTTAACCGGTGCAGTAGGTATGATTTTATCGGGTGTATTAAAAGTTGAAGAAGCATATGAAGCGGTTAGCTGGAAAACGGTATTCCTGCTAGCATCATTAATTCCCCTGGGCGTTGCGGTAGAAACATCAGGCACAGCTAAATGGATAGCTCAACAGACATTGTCGGTAATGGGTGAGAGTCCAGAGATATGGGTTGTTCAATTAGTTGTTGCCGTACTTGCTACATTCTTCACACTGGTTATGTCTAATGTTGGTGCGACCGTTTTACTAGTGCCTTTAGCGGTAAATATTGCATTACAAATACCAGGTGCAAATCCTGCCGTATTTGCATTAACCGTTGCCATTGCCACGTCTAATTCATTCCTGATTCCAACGCATCAGGTGAATGCATTAATCATGGGTCCAGCGGGTTACCGTGTTCCAGATTTCATGAAAGCGGGTGGTATTATGACGGTGTTATTCCTGATAGTAATGATGGTCATGATGAATGTGGTATTTGGTTAAACGACAGTCGTTTAATTAAAAACTAATCGCGAGCTCAAGCTTTATCCTGTGTTATTTACGGATAAGAGTTTTAGCTCGCGATTTTGGTTCTAGAGTTACTAAATAATTGAAAGTTAAAAATTAATAAAAAATTTAGAGTAAAAATATGTACATTCTAAAAAATAAATCCAGTATTTTGATGGGGCTTTTTAGCCTGTTATTCTCTGGAGCGTTATTTGCAAGTGAAGGCGCAAAGGGCTGGGGTGATATGACAACCAGTTCATTAGGTTATTTTTCATTAGCACTTTTCGGTATTGCATATATTTTTGTAATGGCTGAAGAATTTACCCATCTTAGAAAATCTAAGCCGGTAATTTTAGCCGCAGGTATTATCTGGGGTAGTATCGGCTGGGTTGCCAGTCAGCATGGTATGTCGGTAGAAGCAGAACATGCGGTTCGCCATAATCTTTTAGAATATGCTGAATTAATGTTGTTCCTGTTAGTTGCAATGACTTACGTTAACTCTATGGAAGAGCGTAATGTATTTGATGCACTGCGTGCCTGGTTAGTGAAAAGTGGTTTTGGTTTCAGAGCGCTTTTCTGGATCACCGGTATTCTTGCGTTCTTCATATCACCTATAGCTGATAACTTAACTACTGCTTTATTAATGTGTGCAGTAATTATGGCAGTAGGTGGAGATAACAAAAAATTCGTAAGTATAGGATGTATCAATATTGTTGTTGCAGCCAATGCAGGTGGAGCGTTCTCTCCATTTGGTGACATCACAACACTCATGGTTTGGCAAAAAGGCATGGTTGAGTTCTGGACTTTCTTTGCATTGTTTATTCCTTCAGCGGTTAACTTTCTGGTGCCTGCAGCGATTATGCATTTTGCAATTCCGAATTTAAAACCTGAAGCTGCAGGTGAAGAAGTGCAAATGCAGCGTGGTGCTAAACGCATTATCTTGTTGTTCTTTATGACAATCGGTACAGCGGTATCATTCCATAACTTCTTACATATGCCGCCAGTTGTTGGTATGTTAACGGGCTTAGCTTATCTACAGTTGTTTGGTTTCTTCCTGAAGAAAACAGCACATCTTGATAGCGTTAAACCTGATAATGTTGAATCAGATGCGAATATGGGTAGCCCGGCTGCATTTGATGTGTTCAATCCGGTTGCAAGAGCAGAATGGGATACCTTATTCTTTTTCTACGGCGTTGTTTTATGCGTTGGTGGTTTAGGGTTTCTTGGTTATTTAAGCCTGGCATCTGAGCTGATGTACAATCAATGGGGTGCAACGACAGCTAATATAGTGGTAGGTGTGCTGTCAGCTATTGTTGATAATATTCCGGTTATGTTTGCTGTGTTAACTATGAACCCTGATATGTCAACTGGTCAGTGGTTGCTGGTTACCCTAACCGCAGGTGTAGGTGGTTCGTTATTGTCTATCGGTTCAGCTGCGGGTGTGGCTCTTATGGGGCAGGCGCGAGGAAAGTATACTTTCTTTGGACATTTAAAATGGACACCGGCAATAGCGTTAGGTTATGTGGCTAGTATTTATGTGCATATGCTGGTTAATAGTAGTTACTTTTAAGTCGTTTGCAAAGCTGTAAAGCTAATGATTTGGCCGACTAATAAGGATTTTCAATTATTAGTCGGCTTTTTATTGAGCAAATATCAGAAATTCAATCAGAATTATTTACACAGTTGTCCCTCCTCTTTCACTAATCATTAAAAAAACGATAAAAAACAATAAGATGCCTTTCTGGCATGAAAGCTGCTCTTTTGTTATTTTTGAGTATTATTTATAATAAAAGGCAACTAACCTTTTTAGGTGTTTTGTTAGTCAGTTGTTGCGATTATAATAATATGCTTATTTAATGGAATTTATTAAGGAAAATAGAAATGAGTAAAAAAGTTTTAAGTGGAATTTGTACAGGTTTGTGTCTTGTTGGAATGACAGGCACGGTGAATGCGGCATTAATTGATAATGGTAGTTTCACCACAGATACATTAGCAGGCCTTGATTGGCTGGACCTGAGTGTCACTGCAAGTACATCATATAACTCAGCTGAAACTAACAATATCGGCTGGCGTTATGCAACAAACTCAGAAATAGAGGGTTTATTTAGTGTTGCTTTTGATGGTTATACAGATACCGATACTATTAAGCATAACTCTGCTAGTAATGTGTTTGGTGCATATGCAGATCAAACGGAAGACGCTCAAGCATTTGCGAGCTTATTTGGAATTAGCGGTGTTGCCAGTACTTTTAATGCAACCTTAGGTTTTTACAGGGATGAAAGCAATATCTTGCGTCAAATGGGTCTGAATCAGTACTCTAGTTATTCGTTAGTATTTAGTGATGAAAATACTAATAACTGGAATGGCTATGAAAATTTAGGAGTAGCAGGAAACGGTGTTTATCTCGTTCGTGAATCTGTTTCAACTGTGCCTGTACCTGCAGCAGTTTGGTTATTTGGTTCAGGTCTAGTTGGGCTTGCGGGTATTGCCCGACGTAAGGCTTAAAAGCCTAAAAAAGCGATCTAAATAGTAATCTGTTAACTTAACGTTGATGTTTTGCAAAGAAGGCGCAGCCTCATTCATTAAATGGTTTGAGGCTTTTTTTTGCCTTCGAACAATTAAAATTTGTGTTTAGTCGTGGTTTTTAGTATTCATTTGCATTAAGGATTTTATTTTAACATGCGGCACTTAAATCCTGTTATTTGAGTAAACTTCATTGAGCCAGCAAACTTATTTCTTCTGGAAAAAAAGATCCCAAACTCCATGTCCCAATCTATGTCCGCGTTTTTCAAATTTGGTAGTTGGGCGTTCGTCCGGTTTTGGAACAAATGTTTTGTCTTTTGATAAATTAATAAATAAGTCGCTATTATTTAAAGTGCTTAGCATGTGTTTGGCGTAATCTTTCCAGTCAGTAGCAAGATGAAAAACACCCTGTGGTTTTAATATTCTTGCAACTTCAGTAATAAATTTATCCTGTACTATGCGACGTTTATTGTGTTTCTTTTTATGCCAGGGATCAGGAAAAAATAACTGTAAACGGTCAATGCTGTTGTCCTGTATCTGGTTTTCTAAAACCTCAACAGCATCATGATTAGAAACTCTTATGTTCTGGCAGCCTTCATTTTGAGCAAGGTGTAATAAGCGCCCGACACCAGGTCGATGCACTTCAATTCCAAAATAGTTTTTGTGGGGGTTCTCATTAGCCATTTGAAAAAGTGACTCGCCATTACCAAAACCAATTTCAAGAATCGTTTCTGCTTCGCGTTTAAAAAGTGTTTCAATATTAATGGGTTGTTTGCTGAAATCTACGCCAAATTCTGCCCACTGAGATTCCAGTGCGTTTAACTGGCTGGTTGTCAGTCGGCCTTCGCGTTTAACAAAACTGCGGATGGTGCGTAAAGGTTTATTGTTCATGTCATTGCTGAGAAGTTTTAGGGCAGTGGAACCCGGTAATATAATTTACCGGGAACGTTAGTTAATTATAAATTTTTAAAAAAATGTTCCATCTATAGGAGATGAAGCAGAAGCAAAACGTTTGCGAGGCATGCGACCGGCTAAAAATGCTTCACGTCCGGCTTCCACGGCTTTTTTCATAGCTGATGCCATAAGCACGGGATCTTTGGCGCCGGCTATAGCCGTGTTCATTAAAATTCCATCACAACCAAGCTCCATTGCTATAGCAGCATCAGAAGCAGTGCCTACGCCAGCATCAACTAAAATGGGTACATTGGCATTTTCGATTATAGTTAAAATATTGTATGGGTTACGTATTCCAAGGCCTGAGCCTATGGGTGCAGCTAAAGGCATTACTGCGGCGCAGCCTATTTCTTCCAGCTGTTTTGCAATAATAGGGTCATCACTTGTGTAAACCATAATATCAAAACCATCTTTAACCAGTATTTTAGCGGCTTCAAGCGTGGCTACAGTGTCAGGGTAAAGGGTTTTCTGGTCACCCAGTACTTCAAGCTTTACCAGATTGTGACCATCGAGTAGTTCGCGTGCCATACGACAGGTTCTGACGGCGTCTTCTGCTGTATAACAGCCTGCTGTATTGGGTAATATGGTGTATTTTTCAGGGGGAACTGCATCCAGTAAGTTTTCCTCATCTGGATTTTGCCCGATATTTGTTCTGCGTATCGCTACAGTGATGATCTCTGCACCACTTGCCTCGGTTGCCTCGCGTGTTTCTGTTAGGTCTTTGTATTTGCCTGAACCTACGAGTAAGCGTGAGTTGTATGTTTTGCCGGCAATGGTTAGTAGGTTATCACTCATATCTTTAATTTACGGGTTGGTTTTTTAACGGGTTGTTATCTTAGCATTTTATATTGGGTATTAGAATTGTGGTTTGGTGGGATATTGACGACCCTGCTCAGCTTTTTGTCGGAACAGATAATGGAGAAAACCTGTTAGAGCAATTTCACATTGAAAAATGTGCCCGGCGATTGAGCGTCACCATCGGGGATAGGTCACTACTTTTTAGTGCCCTGTCCCCTGTTGTGATGCCATCAATAGTTTTACGGAGTCGGTTCAAGACACTTTCAGTTCCTGGTGGTCTCACTACAGGGGATGGAGCGGGAAAGATGCTCAGTCCCCGATGGTAAAGGGCCTGAACAGTGTAATCTCTTTCAGCTCATGACAATCTGTCGCTTGTCTCGTTCCCACTGTCTTTCGTGGGAATGCATAAATGTAAGTTAGTGATGAGAAAGCAGTAGCTTAATATTGTATGTATTCTCATGCCGGAACATGGCAAGAAGATTAAGGTGTTGTCTCTGTCAGGATTTGAGTTAAGAAGCGGCTTTGCTGCCTGGGGGCATCCAGCCTCACGTCCCTGTGAGGCGTTCGCAACGCTGCGTTTGTGGATTGGGTACAAACGGTCGCCTGGGTGTTTGTTGTTTTTGGGGTTTTGTCTTTGTCAGGTTTGTAGATAAGAAGTGACTTCCCTGCCTGCGGGTATCCGGCCTCACTTCCCTGTGAGGCGTTCGCAACGCTGCGTTTGCACATTGAGTGCAAACGGTCGCCTGGGTGTTTGTTGTTTTTGGGGTTTTGTCTTTGTCAGGTTTGTAGATAAGCAGTGGCTTCCCTGCCTGCGGGTATCCGGCCTCACTTCCCTGTGAGGCGTTTGCAACGCTGCGTTTGTGGATTGGGTACAAACGGTCGCCTGGGTGTTTGTTGTTTTTGGGGTTTTGTCTTTGTCAGGTTTGTAGATAAGAAGTGACTTCCCTGCCTGCGGGTATCCGGCCTCACTTCCCTGTGAGGCGTTCGCAACGCTGCGTTTGCACATTGAGTGCAAACGGTCGCCTGGATGTTTGTTGTTTTTGGGGTTTTGTCTTTGTCAGGTTTATAGATAAGCAGTGGCTTCCCTGCCTGCGGGTATCCGGCCTCACTTCCCTGTGAGGCGTTCGCAACGCTGCGTTTGCACATTGAGTGCAAACGGTCGTTGCTCACCCACCGCCGATGGCGTGCACTATTTCGACAGCGTCACCTTCATTAAGAATATGATTTGTGTGTTCCGACCTGGTAATAATCTCACGGTTGACTTCAGCGGCAAGACGTTTATTAGCCAGCCCTTCGTTTTCAATGAGTTGCTTTAACGTTGAACCCGCTTCAAGTTGTATTTCGTTGCCGTTAAGAAATATTTTCATAATGGTTTGATATTTTGCTGAAAACGCTGATTTTACACTGATTTAGCTTACTTTTGATTCACATATTCGAATCTTGTGCTATATCTATGAATTAAAAAGAAATACAAGCTTGAAGATAAAAACAATTGTAATTACCATGGCTTACACAAATCTCTTAATTCATTTTTGTAGTTTATCCTGTAAATTAGGAAATTCAATGCAAATTCTTAGTCATAACTTCAGCTTAAAGGGGTCTTAAGCGTGCGCGGTGTAATGAATAAACTTATAGTGGGTGGTGTTTCCGTTTTTTTATTGATTATGTCTAATACAGGGCATGCCGTCGTTAACCCGTTTAAAAAATCTAAAAATTATACATTTAGCTCCAATGTGTCCTGGTATGAGCATAATAGTGCAGCAATAAAATCTGGCTCAGCCAGAGATGGCGCGGATACAAATTATTACCATTTAAATATTGATAAATACCGATTAATGTTACGTTTGGGTAAAAATGACCCGAGTGGAGAGTTGGAAAATACCCGTCCGTTAGATAGTCTGGCAATTAGTGATATATCAGTTGATGGTCGCCGATTACCCATATTTAGCTGGTGTCTGGAAAATCAGCAAAACCCGGGTAAAAAACTGAAACAAAATGCCGTAGTTGCGAATGATGTTTGTATAAATGCCGGAGGCGGTGGCGACTTTATATTAAATCTTGATGATGAGACCCGTAGTTTTTTAAAAAAGGCCAAAAAGCTTGAATTTACCATTGAGCCCTACGGTAGACCGGTTAAGTTGATTTATACCATGTCAGGTTATGCGCCCATTATGGCTGAAATAAATAAACCTGTTGTGGTGCCGGTTGCTAAAGCACCCGTAGTGAAAGTGGCAGCAAAACCTGTTGCGGTGGTTAAACCCAAGCCTAAACCTAAACCCGTTAAAATGTGTTATGCCAGGCCGCCAGTTGATTTTAAATCAGCCGTGCCTGCAATGGCTTACCCCTGTAAGGATGAGCTTAAAAAATCAAATGCAGAAACTAAAATTTCTGCCAGAGTCGAGCATGAAAAGAAAAAAATGGCAGCAGAGTTAAGGGCGGCTAATGACGAGAAACTGGCTAGAGAAAAATCAGTCGAAGACAATCAACGTGAAGTCGAATGGGATGCAAAGCAGACTAAATTGTGGATTTCAAGGTGTGAGCGTCACTGGGCAAAAAATCGAAGCCCCTGTTATTGTGAAAAATATCTAGAGCTGGCGCCTGCAGGGGTGAATAATACCTGCGGTAAATAACCAGGCTTTTTTCTGACTAAGACCCGCATTTTTTTGTGTGGGTCTTTTTTTATTGGGGTAGTGAATTATAATGCTGGTTGAATTTAAGGTTGTTTCTAAGGTTGCTCACGAGAGCATTATTACATTATATGACTGATTGTATTATTGTTGGCGGCGGCCTGATAGGTATGCTTAGTGCCAGAGAGCTGAAAAAAAAGGGCATGAATGTTCTCGTTCTGGATAAGGGCGAGATGGGGCAGGAGTCATCCTGGGCGGGTGGAGGTATTTTGTCGCCATTGCATCCGTGGCAATATCCAGATGCAGTGAATGAGCTTGCGAAAACGGGTCATCAGCATTATCAGCAAATTGCAGAAGCATTATATGATGAGAGTGGTGTCGATCCAGAATATGTGCGTTGTGGCATGATGGTTCTGGGGTGTAAGGAGCAAAATAAGGTTATCGACTGGTCAAATAAATGGTCAATGAATTTATCGTTAATTAATGATTTAAATGAAATGCAGTCTATATTACCTGGTTTACATGAAGATTTTAGTCAGGGTTTCTGGTTGCCGGATATAGCGCAAATTCGTAATCCAAGGCTGGTTAAATCAGCTAAGGGCAGTTTGAAAGCATTGAAAATCCCTTTTAAAGAAAATGCAGAGGTGCAGCGACTAAACGTAATAAATGGCAGAGTCACAGGTGTAGAGGTGGACGGTAAAACACTTCATGCTGATAAGGTGTTAGTTGCCGGAGGAGCATGGAGTGGAGAACTGCTAAAAGAATTTGAGCATGCGCCTGAAATCAAGCCTGTTAAAGGGCAAATGATTTTATTTAAAGGTAAACCTGATCTGCTTAAGGCCATTGTACTGGAGGGAAATCGGTATCTTATTCCAAGAAGGGATGGGCGTATCCTCTGTGGAAGCTCGATAGAGCATAGTGGTTTTAATAAAGCGCCGAGCCAGTCAATAAAGCAGGATTTATTTCAAAGCGCTGTTTCTATCTTTCCAGAACTAGCTGATTTACAGATAGAACACCACTGGGCCGGATTGAGACCGGGTAGCCCTGAAGGTGTACCCTATATTGGGCCGCATCAGAAGATTGAAGGTTTGTATATAAATGCGGGGCATTATAGAAACGGCGTTATTTTAGGTATAGGCAGTGCATATAGAATTGCAGACGAGATGGCTGATTAATTATGTTAGATATTTTTAATAATTTCCGCTTATAACTAGAGCTGCTTATTTAATTTAAAGCAGTATGTTATTTAATTAATTTGACGCGTAAAGCCGGCGTAGATTAATGTTTTAATGAAAGAATCACCGCTTATCAGTCATAACTCTTACTCCATCACTAACTCCATGACAAGCAAGTTGAGATAGTCTTAAATATGATCATGAATAAAAATAAACAATCTGGTTTTACCTTAGTTGAGCTGATGGTTCTGCTTGCCGTAATGGGCACGGTCCTGGCTATCGGCATTCCTTCGTTTAGAGCAATGATGGTCAATAATGAGCTGGTGGATACGGCTAACTCTTTACGCATGTCAATGAAGCTAGCAAGGAGTGAGGCTGTTGCCAGAGGTAAAAATGCTATCGTATGCAGTAGTGTGAATATCAGTTCAGCAACTGGCGCAACATGTAGTTTAGCGGATGGTAACTGGGCTAAAGGCTGGATTGTTGGTGTAGATTTGGTTGCTGATGGAACTATAAAAGAGGCCGATGGTGAGCTTTTATGGGCCCACGAAATGGATGCTACAACTCAACTGACTATTACCCCATTTAATACGGCGTTTAATCAACGGGTTACTTATAGTTACACCGGCTGGATAACCGCCACTGCTGCAGCGGGTTTTGATGTGTGCAGTGGTTATGGTGCAACAGATGGATACGCGCGACGCGAAATTAGAGCCAGTATTGCTGGTGGGCCTCAGTTAACAAAAAATTTGGTTACAAGATGCTAATACATCAAAAAATAAGCTCAAGAAACAGGCAGCAAGGTTTTACCTTGATGGAAGTTATGATAGCGGCATTTGTTCTGTCGGTTGGCATGCTTGGCTCCACAGCCATGATGTTACGAGGCATGCAAGAAGCGGATATCACTAATTATGAAGCCGTGGCAGCACAGTCCGCGATGAATATGGCAGAGCGAATGCGTGGAAATATTACCGGTGTGATTGCCGGTGATTACGATGGTAAAACATCTACAACAGTTGCCGTTGATTGTTCTACGGCGCTTTGTGATTCAACGGGTGTTGCTAACTATCATTTGTATATTTGGGGTACAGAGCTTAAAGATCTGTTGCCAGGCAATGCATCGCCCACTGGCAGTGTTGCTGTTTTAGTTATAGGTACTCCTACAACAGATCCGACTTATACCATTGCCGTTGAATGGGATAGTAATCAACGAAGCGGAACCGATACGGGTTCTGTTCAAACCCAAACATATGAGATGATTTTTCAGCCATGAATAAAACTTATATAAATTGTAATGCAAAATTTAAAAAGCAATCGGGTTTTACTTTATTAGAAATTCTGGTTGCACTTGCGCTTGGCGTAGCGATATTAACATCCGCTGTTGTTATGCAGGTTCAACATCGTAAAGGTTTTGCGCTAACCAGTAATAAACTTGAAATGCAAACAAATGCCAAGTTTGCTTTTGAATTTATTAGTCAAACTTTACGTTCTGCTGGTGCAATGGGTTGTAAAAATTCAAAATCTCTAGCGGGGATATCAAAAACACTTGATAACAGTTGTGTTGGTGCGGTTTGTCTAAATCTAACAGATCCAACTATTGCTTACGCCGATTTTAGACCAGGCCGGGAAGTATTAGGTTACCAGTCTTTAGGTGCATCATTATCTCCTGCGCTTTCAACTGCTTTTACGTTTGTTACTAGTGGTGATAATAATGATAACAGTGATGTGCTAACGGTATCAGGTGGTTATGGTGAAGTTTATAACCTGGCACCAGATACAAATATTGCCGTTACCGATGCGGGTTTTGCTCTGGATCTTACAGACGTTGGTCAGGTACGTTTAATTAATAATCAATATGGAATGCTGACTTCATGTAAGGGCGCAAAAGTTTTTCAGGTAGTCAGTACAAACACAGAAATTGGTGCCGGTACAATAAAATGGGCGGGCCAGTTAGGGTCGCGATCTGAGTCAGTAGCAAGTGGTAATGAACGAGAGTTTCGTCGAGCTGCCGTTGTTACTTATTTTGTCGGCCAACACCCTTTAGGTGATGCAGATGGTGTGCCTACTCTTTATCAGGATGTGGATGGCGTATCAACACGATTAATAGAGGGTGTTGAAGAAATGCAGTTGCTTTATGGGTATTCCGATAGTGCTTCAAAAGACCGTAATGTCGCAAACCGTTATGACACCGCGGAGAATATAACTGACTGGTCAGAGGTTATAAGTGTGCGAGTGGGTTTAATAATGCGCTCAGCAGAGCCCGTTTTTGAATCCAGCCAAACGCAAAATATTAGCCTTGCCTGTGCAAACGGTTATACACAAAGCACAAAAACAGATCGATATTCACGCAGCACATATTGTGCAGATGTTACCTTACGAAATCGCCTGACGGGTACCCGTGTTGGTGACAAGGTTACAATTTAAAACGGAAAAATTATTATGAAACTAAAATTTCATTACCCACAAAAAAGTAAACAACAAGGTGCGGCTTTAATCACTGCGCTCGTGTTTATGGGTATTCTAACTATGTTAGGAATATCGGCGATGCGTAGTAATACACAGGATGTAAAAATTCACAATGCAATGAAAGACAGATTAAATGCTTTTCAATGTGCTGAAGCAGCTTTAAGACAGGGTGAGTTGTTTATTTCAACAACTAATAGTAGACCTGATGATACTAAAGTTGGCGTGCCAGATAAAACATTAGGTGAAGTTTGGCGAATTGATACAAACGACTTAAATAATTTTGTCGATCAGGATGCAGCCTGGTGGTTTACCAATGGCTGGAGTGATAACGCTTTGGAAGATGCTACAGATGTAAAAGTAGGTTGTGCAACAGATGCCCAGTTTGTAGTGCAAAGTTTGGGTGGTATTGGTGATAATGGCTCTGGTGATTTGTCATTTAAAGCACAGGCAACATCTCAAATAGATGGTTACCGCATTACCAGTAGAAGTGAAGGTGTATCTGCTAATGCTGCTGTGATTTTGCAATCTACTTTTACCCGTCAATTTCAATAATACATTAATTTAATTTCACGAATTAATCTTAAGTAAAACTTAATAAAGAAGTAAGGTCTATGGAGTTTATTATGAAAGGCAAGGCATATCAGAAAGTTATAAAACAGGCCGCTTTGTCATTGCTTGTTTTTTTTGCAGGCAATACGAATAGTTATGCTGGCAGTGTAGATATTGCACAGACTCCATTGTTCTTAGGTGCAGGCGTACAACCTAATATCTTTTTTGTAAGTGATGACTCTGGTTCTATGGACTGGGAAACAATGATGCCGGGTTACTGGCGTTATGATGCGTATGACCCAGATCGTTTAAGGACAGGTGCTTTTTTAGATTACTCTGCTACCTGGTTAGATAATGGCACATGGGAAGGTGCAGTTTTTGATGGCACTGATGATGTCGATGGTGCATATGGTTATCTCTATGGGCGAAGCGGGGGCAGCACCGATAATGTTTATGGGAACAATTGTGATTACAGCTATTATTATGGCTGGGCAGAGGAGTGTGGTGATAGTACAAACTCACCCTTTGATGTTGACTGGCGAGCTCGTTCTTCTGGATTAAATAAAGTTTTTTTTAATGCAGATATAACATACAAACCCTGGTCTGGCCCTTGTGGTTATGGTGACTGTATTGATGCAAGCTTTACAGCAGCAAGGAGTGATCCTTATGACTCCCAGCCCGGTTATTCGATTATTAGAAATCTGGAAACAGATGGTAATGGTCAGAACGGTGCGTTTATTTATGATGTATGGATTGATGACTCAGGTTATACCGGCACGCGCCCCGACTCGGGCCCCAGTTTTAATGAAACAGGTTATGCAGCATCTGCTTTAGCTACTGGTGCAGCAGGACTTGCAGCAGACCTCCCTAATGGCATGGTTGATATATGGGATTCCCATATGAGATTTACCGTTGGCAGTGGCCAGATTAATGTGCAGTTGATCACTTATAACCCTGTGCCAGTCGCAGGTGCCACTGAGGGCTTGAATGAAAACAACACATTCTTGAATACCAATCTTTCTAATCCGGTTTGTTATGATGTTTTAGGCACAAACGCCATGGTAAACAACATTAGAAATTCAATTATTAACGACCCTGCCAATGCAGTGGCACTTGCTTCGACTACAGGTGCAGTTGGCTGTCGTACCATTGTAGAAGTACGTCAGAATGCGGCGAACTGGTTTCAGTATTATCGACGTCGTGCATTTCCTGTTAAAAATGCGGTTGCAGCTGTTATTGATGCACAACCAAATTTCAGATATGGCATGACATTATTGAATGAAAATACTACCAGTACAGGTGATATCTTTATTGAAGTGCCGCCCGGTGGTGAATCGAATGTTGCGCCACATAATTTATCAATCAAAGATGCATATTTTAGTTATCGTCAGCAGTCTAACGGTACGCCTCTAAGACTAGCATTAGAAATGGCGGGTAATTATTACAAAGGCACAGTGGGTGCGGTTGATCCAATTAAATATTCCTGTCAGAAAAACTTTACCATTTTATTCACTGATGGTTACTGGAATGGTAGTTCACCCGGTGTAGGTGATGTAGACGACGACGGTGTAGTTGATACGGTGGCGGATGTAGCTTATTTATATTATGGAGCAGGCTCACCAACCGGTGATATATATCCGGCTATGGATGACAATGTACAGCTTGACCTGCCTATGGAAGCAGATATGCCTGTCACTAATCCGAAACCTTTAGGGGAGGGTGACAGAACCTACCAGCATATGGTGACCTTTACAGTTGCGTTTGGTGTTACAGGTAAACTGGTTGATGCAGATGAAGATGGTGAGCCAGATGTTCGTTATGATGGTAATCCCTGGGCGACAGGGGACTTAACCGATATTAAACAGGGCGATGGTGTGTCAGTTAAAGGCTGGGGGCCAGCTAGTTCAGGCCCGGACAAGATAGATGACCTGTGGCACGCTGCATATAACAGTGGAGGTACTTATGCCTCTGCAGCAACACCCGATGAAATTACCGAAAAACTGATTAAAGCAATTAGTAATATTGCAAAACGCCAAAGCTCTGCAGCTGCGGTTGCCTTGAACTCGGGTACCTTGAATGCCAATAGCCGTGTTTATCAGGCGGGTTTCAACAGCAGTAGCTGGTCCGGCTCACTTAGATCGATTCCTATTCAAGATGGGGAAGTTGATGAAAACCCGGCTGATAATGTTGATGATTCACCACCAGAGTGTGATGCCTATAAAACAGTAGGAGAATTGTGTATTGATTTTACTGACCCTGATGATATAGGTGAGTGGGATGCTGCGCTAAAACTGGAAGCTAGATCCGCAACAGATCGGGCGATATATACGTACAGTATTGATAACAATGCCGGCACATTATTTAAGACGTTTGCTGATTTAGATGTTGCACAACAAACGGCGTTACAAACTCATCCTGATACATTAACTGTGGAAGCGGTAAGTGTTGGTGAGCAGCGTCTGCACTATATTCGTGGTGATAATAGTAATGAAGGAACTGGCGCAACCAATTTCCGAGTACGTATGGCTGCTACAACATTAGGCGGTTCTTCAAAATTAGGCGATATCATTCATTCAGCCCCGGCGTTTGTCGGCAAACCTGATTTTTTCTATCCGGATAAACTTGAGCCTGCCGCCAGTTATAACACGTTTAAAGCAACACATAAGAACAGACCGGGCGTTGTTTATGTAGGTGCCAATGACGGTATGTTACATGCGTTTGATGCTTCGAATACAAGCAACAAAGGTGAAGAGTTATTTGCCTATGTACCAGCAAAATTAATTAGTAAATTACCTCGATTAACATCGCAAACTTATAATCAAAGTCATGCCTATTTTGTGGATGGTAGCCCGATAACATTTGATGCTTATAACGGAGGCTGGAAAACACTGCTTGCGGGTTCTGCAGGGGCTGGTGGCCAGCTGATTTATGGTATCGATATAACCGATCCTTATGCAACGCCATTTCCAGCTAATAATTTTCTGTGGGAATTTACTGACGAGCCAAGAGTCGTTGCCGGTGAAACCTTTGGTGATATTGATTTAGGATATACTATTGGTGATGTTTCATATGCTCGTATGAATAATGGTAGATGGGCAGTGATATTCGGTAATGGATATAACAATACTGAGGCCGATGGCAATCCCAGCTTAACGGGTAATGCAGCAATATATGTTGTTGATGCATATACCGGTGCATTAATTCATAAGTTTGATACCCAGGTTGGTATGGCAGAGGATCCAACCGGCGCTAATCGTCCAAATGGTATTTCCAGAGTTACACCTATTGATACTAATGGTGATTTCAAAGCTGACTATCTTTATGCGGGAGACTTATTTGGTAATGTCTGGAAGATGAATGTTACATCAACTACCGATGCGTCATGGACATCCGCCTATGACTCGGCTGGTGTACCTAAACCGTTTTTCATTGCGAAAGATCCGGGTGGTGTTGAGCAGCCAATTACGACAGCGGTTTCTGTAAAACGCCATCCAATAAAAGTTGATGAAACATTAGTATTGTTCGGAACAGGTTCCTATATAGCGATTAATGATGCTACAACGGTACAAACGCAAACATTCTATTCGGTATGGGATGATGGAACCGCGGCGCAATATGGTAGAGCTAATTTTCGTGAACAGAAAATATTAGATGTTCAAACAATCCTTGGCTTAGATGGTGTTTCTCGAGAATTTAGAGTGACATCCAGTGCGGATATTGATCCTGCAAATTACAAAGTGGACTGGTCGACTCATAAAGGCTGGTATATGGATTTAGGATACGGTGCCGATATTGGTGAACGTGTTAATGTAGAACCTATATTACGTGGTGGGCGCATTATATTTGTTACCCTTACGCCTGACGCTGACCCCTGTAAAGATGGTGGTACCAGCTGGATTATGGAATTAAACGCGAATGATGGCAGTCGTTTAAATCTGTCGCCATTTGATGTTAATGGTGATGGTATTATCAGTGAATTAGATATTGCTTCTTTTGGAGGTGATGATAAAACGATAACCTCAGGTGTTCGATCAAAAGAAGGTATTGTTGCTAAGCCGGGTATATTGAATACTAAGGGCAAAAAGGAATTGAAATACCTCAGTGGTACTTCAGGTAAAATCGAAACAGTTACCGAATCAATTAATGAAAACTTACGTGATCGTCAGTCATGGCGTCAACTGAGATAGGAGAGTACTGATGAAGTTGTTTATCAGACAGGTATTATTTGGCTTAACGCTTATAACGTCAGGGTTAATGTTTAGTCAGGTGGTGGTTGCCAACGAGGGTTTTGGCTCAGCATCAATATCTAAAATAGATAAAGTAAAGAAAATAATTGATTTTGGCGACGTTAAATTTAAATATGATAAAAACACAATCATATATGATTTACATGGCAAGAAAGTTGATTTTGATTTGCTTGAAGCGGGTATGACTGCAAAAATTGGTTATAACTCGTCAAAACGTTATGTTGGTTATCCGACTTTACAGTCGTTACATTTAAGATCAATGATTGAATAATTAATCAATATAATTAAGTAAACAGTAGTGATTAATTTTAAGAATTAAAGGTTAGAAGTTATGCGTAAACAATTTGGCTTTACACTCATAGAACTAATGATAGTCGTTGCTATTATAGGTTTGCTAGTGGCAATCAGTCTGCCTTCTTATAAAACTTATAGAGACAGGGTGTCTCGTGCCGATAACTGCAAGCAGCCGCTAACAGAAATTGCAATATTGATGGAACAGTTTCGTGCAGCCAACCAGACGTATCCAGCAGCTGGGCTCTTAAGTGCAACAACTATTAATTATGCCGGGAGCAGTAGCAATGGTGACTACACCTATAGAATTTTTGCATCCACAGCCACAACATATACGTTACATTGTGTTGTAGCGAATGCTAGTATAGACTCGGATTGCGGTACTTTAACACTGGATAATTTTGGCAGACAAAGCCGACTTCTTTCACCGACCGGAACAATAAATGGCCGTACTGCACAGGCCTGCTGGAACTAGGAGAGGTCCAGGCCTTAGCTCTTGGTTCTTAGCTCTTTCGGCAGTTGGAATATAATATTTTCTTTTGATTCGTTGTCTTCTTCAAGGCTGGCTGCAAACCAGCCCTTGATTTTTTTGATCACATCTTCAACTAATAGTTCCGGTGCAGATGCGCCCGCACTTAGTCCTATATTTTCTTTCCCCTTAAACCACTCTTTATTTAATTCATCTGCATTATCTACAAGATAACCAGGAATATTATTCTTGACTGCGAGTTCTTTTAAACGATTTGAATTTGAACTGTTAGGTGAGCCTACAACAATAATTACGTCACAAGATGATGTCAGTGACTTAATTGCATCTTGTCTATTCTGCGTTGCATAACATATGTCATCTTTTCTTGGGCCTTGAATGGCTGGAAACTTCTGTTTAAGGGCCGAAATAATATCTTTAGTATCATCAACAGATAAAGTTGTTTGAGTTACATATGCCAGATCATTTGTAGTATCTATTTCTAATGTAGATACGTCACTTGTATTTTCAACTAGATATATATTGGCTTTTTCATTACTAAACTGCCCCATGGTACCATCTACTTCCGGGTGTCCCTCATGGCCAATTAAAATAACATTTGTGTCGGTTTTGGAATAACGCGCGACTTCCATGTGTACTTTAGTTACTAATGGGCAGGTTGCATCAAAAACTTTTAGTTTTCTATTTTTAGCTTCTTGCTGTACTGCCTGCGAAACACCGTGAGCGCTAAAAATAACGGTAGAATCATCAGGAATTTCATTTAGTTCCTCTACAAATATAGCGCCATTTTTTTTCAGACAATTAACTACGTAAGTATTGTGAACAACTTCATGCCGAACATAAATAGGTGCGCCAAAAATTTCCAGTGCTCTTTCAACGATTTCTATGGCACGATCAACGCCGGCACAAAAACCACGGGGATTAGCTAGATGTATTTTCATTAGTAATAAATCTTGTTTAAAAAAAGTTATAAAATAGTAATTATTTTGGCGGTAAATTTAATTAATCGTCCAGCAAGTGGATGGCTGAAATCGACCTGAACCTCATTCTTTGAAATGCCTACAATAGTGCCCATTATCTCAGATTCATCGGGACCATCAAATGCTATAACCTGGTTTTCTTCAGGAGGTAAATCATCAGGAAAATCTTCTATGGGAATATTGTGTATATTGTTCTCATCAGGCATACCAAAAGCAAGCTCAGGAGATAACTCTACAGAAATTGTCTCGCCTTCTTTTTTGTCAATAAGAGCATCTTCCATGCCCGTGGTTAAGCTTCCATTGCCTATTTCAAATTCTATTGCTTCTTCATCGAAGTTAGATTCAACTTCAGTACCGTCTTCTAGTTCCATTTTAAATAGAAGTAATATTCGGCTATCTGCTTTAACTGTCTTCATGTGGATTCTTCAATGTGTCGTAAATTAATAAAATAGCGCCAACGGTAATAGCAGAGTCTGCAATATTAAAAGCGGGCCAGTGATGTTGATTAAAATATACATCGAGAAAATCAATAACATGACCATAAATTGCTCGATCAATCAGGTTGCCAATAGCTCCACCTAATATCAGGGCTAATGCAGAATACTGAAGTATCTGATGGGTTTTAAGCTTTCTTATCCAGAGGAATATAAAAATACTTACGGCGCTAGTCAGGGTTAGAAAAAACCAGCGCTGCCAGCCACCAGCATTGGCAAGAAAACTAAATGCTGCACCTTTATTGTACATAAGGGTTAAGTTAAACATGGGTATGACTTCAACAGACTGGTGATACTGCAAATATTGATCTGCAAGAATCTTAGTCAGCTGGTCAAGCACAATGACTAATATAGTAATCCATGACCAGTGTTTAAATTTGATTAGAGAATTTTCAGGCATAATGTCTTGTTTCACCTTTGCCTTCTACATTTTCAACACAGCGTCCGCATAACTCGGGGTGTTCTATGTGAGTCCCTACATCTTCGCGTAGGTGCCAGCATCGAGTGCATTTATCATGAGCTGATTTCTCAACATTGATACTGATTTTCTCACCATTTTCGAGTTCAAATGTTTCATTTGATTCGGGCGCCGCATCCTCTGGGTGAACAGATGCGTAAGAGGTAATTAAAACAAAACGTAATTCATCATCCAGTGCACTTAATGTGGAATAAAGTTTCTCACTACAGAAAAGTTTAACTTCCGCGTCGAGTGAAGAACCAATTTTACCATCAACACGAATTTGTTCTAGTTGTTTACTAACAAGCGTACGGGTTTCTTTTATAGTCGCCCAAAAATCATTATTCATTGTGTCAGATGAATTCAGGTCAAATAGTTTGTCATACCAGGTATCTAGTAAAACAGATTCACCATGGTTGCCGGGTATTTCTTTCCATAACTCATCAGCCGTGAAGCTTAATATAGGTGCCATCCAGCGAGTCATTGCTTCAATAATATGATTGATAGCTGTTTGTGCCGAACGTCGGGCAATACTGTCTTGATGCGTTGTGTATTGTCTGTCTTTAATAACATCAAGATAAAAGCTGCCCATATCTTCAGAGCAGAAGTTGTGTAGTTTCTGGTAAATAACATGAAAGTTATATTCTTTATACGCAGTAATTATTTCATCTTGTATTTGATGTGATCGCGCCACTGCCCATTTATCCAGAGCAAGCATATCCTTTTCCTGCAACATGTCTGTTTCAGGGTCAAAGCCATTAAGGTTGGCTAGCAAAAAACGAGATGTATTACGAATTCGTCGATATGAATCTGCTGTTCTTTTAAGAATTTCATCAGAGACTGATATTTCAGCGCTATAGTCAGTTGAAGCAACCCATAAACGTAAAATGTCCGCGCCAAGCGAATTAAATATTTTCTGTGGTTCTAGAGTATTGCCCAATGACTTGGACATTTTTTTGCCATCTGCATCAACCGTAAAGCCATGAGTAAGAACTGTTTTATACGGGGCTTTTCCTCTTATGGCAACAGAGGTTAATAATGAAGACTGAAACCAGCCACGGTGCTGGTCTGAGCCTTCAAGGTATAAGTCAGCAGGCACATTTAATTCATCACGTTGTTCTAAAACACTAGCATGGGAGACGCCGGAATCAAACCAGACATCCAGTGTGTCGTTTACCTTGTCATAACTGGCTGCTTCATCACCAAGAATATCCTCGGCAGTTTTTGAAAACCAGGCATCGACGCCTTCCTTTTCAATTTCATTAGCAACCGTTTTAATGATTTCCTGAGTATTAGGATGTAATTCCCCACTTTCTTTATGAACAAAAAGTGTAATAGGTACACCCCAGGTACGTTGTCGAGAAATACACCAGTCAGGTCGGCTTTCTACCATACCTTCTATGCGTGCTTTACCCCATTCAGGCATCCACTGTGTTTCATTGATGGCGGTCATCGCCTGGTCACGTAAACCATTTTGATTCATGCTGATAAACCACTGAGGTGTAGCACGAAAAATAATAGGTGTTTTGTGTCTCCAGCAATGCGGGTAGCTGTGTTTTAATTTACGAAATTTCAACAGTACATTGTTTTCTTTTAACACTTCAATAATGGCATCGTTAGCTTTATTGACATGCTGACCCGCAAATATTTCAGTGTCTGGTAAAAAAACGCCATTACTACCAACGGGGTTGTATACATCCAGGCCATATTTTGTACCAACAATGTAGTCATCCTGGCCATGCCCGGGTGCAGTATGCACTGCGCCAGTTCCGGCTTCTGTTGTTACATGATCGCCGAGAATAACGGGTACCTGTCTTTTATAAAATGGATGTTGTAATAACTGGTTTTCTAAGTCCTTTCCCTGGCAACGACCAATGATGCTGAATTTTTCAGTTTCATAACGTTCGAGCGCGCTTTCATATAGCGCTTCTGCGAGTAATAAATTAATACTGCCGATGGGTGTTTCTGCTTTTACTAAAACGTAATCAAAATCCGGGTGCAGGGAAACAGCCATATTCGCAGGTAGTGTCCATGGTGTTGTTGTCCAGATAACGGTGGCGACTGGTGAGTCATTTTTTTCAGCACCACATGCTTCAAAGATGGCGTTACTATCAATCGCTTTAAAAACGACATCGATAGCAGAAGATGTTTTATCTTCGTATTCCACTTCGGCTTCAGCCAGTGCAGATCCACAATCAAGGCACCAGTGAACGGGTTTGCTGCCCTTGTGTAAATGTCCCTTGTCAATGATTTTGCCAAGTGTGCGAACAATGTTTGCTTCGAATTTAAAGTTCATTGTCAGGTATGGGTTATCCCAGTCACCTAATACACCTAAGCGAATAAAACCATCGCGCTGGGCATTCACCTGTGTTTGTGCGTATTCCCGGCATTTATCACGAAAGGTTTTCGCATCAATTTTCTGTCCGGGTTTGCCAACTTTCTTTTCAACGTTTAATTCAATTGGCAGGCCATGACAATCCCAGCCAGGAATGTAAGGCGCATCAAAGCCATCAAGGGTGCGACTTTTAATTATAATGTCTTTTAAAACTTTATTAACAGCATGACCAATATGAATATTGCCATTCGCATAGGGAGGGCCGTCGTGCAAAATAAATTTAGGTCGGCCTTCGCTGATTTTGCGAATTTTTTGATAAAGATTATTTTCCTGCCATTGCTTAAGCATCTCTGGTTCGCGCTTGGCAAGATTGCCGCGCATTGGGAAATCAGTTGCTGGCAAGTTCAATGTGTTTTTATAGTCTTTAGTTGCTTCGGTCACTTGGTTTTCTTCTCAAATAAGTTCGTGTTTATTTAGTTTGTTTACAGCGCAAAAAAAGTTTTTGCCTGTTCAGAGTCTTTAATAATTTGTTGTTTTAATTCGTCGAATGAATCAAAACGTTTTTCATCACGTATTTTGTGTTTAAACTCGACACACATTTTTTTTCCATATATTTCTTTATCAAAATCAAAAAGATGTACTTCAAGTTGTAAGTGTTGGCCATCTACTGTTGGGCGTTTACCAATATTGGCAACCCCGTTAGCTGAGAAATTATCTTCACCTGTCATGTGTACGGCATAAACACCATGAACCGCAGTGGCATGACGGTGTAATTTTATATTTGCTGTTGGGAAACCTATGGTTCGCCCCCGTTTATCACCATGAGCTATGCGGCCACAAATTTGATAGGGCCTACCTAACATTTCCTCAGCCTGTTTAAGCTGGTTTTGTATAAGCGCTTCTCTAATACGCGTGCTGCTAATGCGTTCACTTTTATAACAGTAACTTTCAGTGTTCTGAACTTCAAAGCCGTATTTTTTTCCAGCCTGTTGCAGTGTTTCAAAATCGCCACAACGTTTATTTCCAAAACGAAAGTCATCACCAACTAATAAATATTTTATATTTAATTTTTCGAGCAAAATATTTTTTATAAAGTCATCTGCAGATAACCCGGCCAGTTGATGGTCGAATTTAGCACATAAAAAATAATCAACATTTGCTTCCTGTAAAGCACACCATTTTTCCCTGATTCTGTGGAGTCTGGCAGGTGCGGTCTGCGGATTAAAATACTCCATGGGCAAGGGTTCAAAACTCATAATACAGGAGAGTAAATTTTGTTCATCCGCTGCTTTTTTAAGGTTTTTTAAAATTTCCAGGTGCCCCAGATGCACTCCGTCAAAATTACCAATTGTCAGAGCGCAGCCACGCTGTTTATGGCTCAGGTTGTGTAGGCCTCTCACTAACTGCATTGGTAAGTTATATCCGCATTAAAAAAGGGAAGAATTATACCTGATAATGCGCGTCATGTGGGGTTGTAGGTGATGCTAATGCTGTAAATGTTTGGGTCTGAAGCCAGAGGCAAATAAGCAAACAGAGTAAATGATGGCTGAAATTGATACAAAGCCCAGTAAATATAGCAAACGGTCTATTAAAGACCAGGCTAACCAGCTGTCAATTGAGGGTGATAAAAAGATCAGAAATGTAGCCATAAGAGTATTCGCGAGCAATGCCTGAAGTAGTAGTTTGCCCCAGCCATCAAGGTGTTTATAAATGCCCTGTCGTTTAAGCCCGCGATAGAGCATAAATGCATTGATATATGCAGAGCCTGATGTGGCTAAAGCAAGGCCAGTGTGTGGGCCTTCAAACTCCATCATAACCATAGGGATAACGAATAAAAGATTAAGAAACATATTTGAAATCATGGCCTGCACACCAATTCGCATGGGCGTTTTAGTGTCCTGGCGAGCATAAAAGCCGGGAGCCAGTACTTTGATATAAATAAATGCGGGTAAGCCAATTGCATAGGCCATCAGGCTTAAACTGGACATTCTGGTGTCGTGTGCTGAAAATTCACCATAACCAAACAGGCTGGCAAGAAGTGGGCTGGCAAGTAGAAACAGGCCCAGAGAGGCTGGCAGCGCAATAAGAGTAACCAGTTTTAGTGCCCAGTCGAGAGTCTGATTGAATTTATCAGGGGATTGATTGGCGTGTTGTTTAGAGAGGCTAGGTAAGATTACCGTGGCTAAAGCAATACCAAAAACACCCAGTGGAAACTCCACTAATCGGTCCGAGTAATATAGCCATGTAACACTACCGGTGATAAGGAAGGATGCAATTATGGTATCCAGTAACAGGTTAATCTGCGCAACGGATGAGCCAATAATCGCCGGCAGCATTAGTTTTTGAATTTTTTTAACGCCTTCATGTGCGCGTTTAAATTGTGGCCTGGGTAATAGTTTTAGTTTAGCTAAAAAAGGTGTTTGAAATAATAACTGCAAGAAACCCGCCAGGGCAACGCCCCAGGCAAGTGCCATAATGGGTTGTGCAAAATAATCGGCACCCCAAAGTGCTGCCGATATCAGTGATAAGTTTAGTAACACGGGGGTAAAAGCGGGTACAGCAAATTTATTGTAACTATTTAAAATACCCCCGGCAAAGGCTGTCAGAGCAATAAAAAAGATATAAGGGAAGGTGATAGCGAGCATATCTGCGGTAAGCTGAAAACGGGTTTCATCCGCAAACCCCGGTGCAAATACATAAACCAGAAGTGGCGCGGAGAGTGAGCCAATAATGCTTAAAATTAATAAAAAGCCGCCTAAAGAACCCGCTACATGGTTGATTAAGTCTTTCAGATCGGAAAAACTACGTGTTTCCTTGTATTCAGAAAAAACAGGTACGAATGCCTGAGAAAAAGCGCCTTCTGCAAACAGGCGACGCATGAAATTAGGTATTTTGAAGGCGACAAAAAAAGCATCGGTACCGTTACTGACGCCGAAATAATTAGCAAAAATAATATCTCGAATAAGCCCTAATATGCGTGACAGAAACGTCATCGCAGCCACAACGGCGGTGGATTTAAATAACATAATCTAATGTGCTGAAATTCATAACTTATAAAGTGCCCTGAGGCCAAATTATCCGTGAAAGGCGGTTAGTGGTCTTGCATATGTAGCACAATCTGTTCATAAACATATGCATTGATTATCAGTTTTTGTTCGTCATTTAAATCTAAAAATTGCACTCCATACTTATTCAACATGTCTTCTTTATCGTCTCTATCTTCAGGAGTGGAAATATTTCTTATAATGGCGCTTATACGTAAATATTTTTTTATGCTGGCGATTTCCAGCTCGATTGAAATGCTTAACTTTTCGTCTAGTTTACCCAGCTCTTTCTTTGTCTGTAATAGAGCGCCTGTTGCACTGGTGTTTAACATGGAGATGGAGAGGGTTTGTCCAGGATTAGATACAGTTGCTACAGACACGACAATTTCTGTTTCTACTCTGCGTGAGCCGCGTACTGTAATGCACTCAATGTCTTTAGGGTGGCGTAGATGTACATGTGGATAAGGGATGCTGTAGTACTTAATAACAGATGATTCAAACCCATAAACATCATTGCCCTGTAACATGCGCACAACAAATGGCTGGTTTTCCTTTAACAGAGGGAGCTTTCCGTTAACGCTGGGTGCGCTAATGATGATGCTTTTATTGGGGCTATGTCCAATTACTTTGGCAGTGAGTCTTTCTCTGTCATCTAGCGGGATGAACTGTAATTGAATCGGGTCGCCCAGTCTAACTTTAAACGCTTTTTTATCTTCCATATTCTTATTTTTAGTAGTAAGAGCTGCATATTACACTGATTCTCAGGTTATTTTGTATGCTTTAGTGTGTAATATAAGTATTTAGTGTATTGGTGCTTGACAAAAGCCTCGTAAACTGGAAAAATCTGCGCCCCATTAGGATGTTCTCTGGAAAAAATTCACAGAATTATTCTCAGACAATATCAGAATTTATAGGAAAGAATAAATTGGCTAATTCACCACAAGCAAAAAAACGTGCCCGTCAGGCAATTAAACGCCGTGCCCGCAATGTTGGCATGGGTTCTATGTACCGTACTTTCGTTAAGAGAGTAGTATATGCAATCGACTCTGGTGATAAAGCCGCTGCGGAAACTGCATATAAAACTGCTGTACCTGTTATCGACAAGATGTGTAGTAAAGGTCTGGTACATGCAAATAAAGCTGCTCGTCATAAGAGCCGTTTGAATTCACGTATTCGTGCTATGGCTTAAGTTGTAATAACTTAAGTTTGCAAAAAAGCCGGCCTGGAGCCGGCTTTTTTATGTCTGTTGTAAGCTGATTTGTAGCCGTTTGTAAGTTAGCTAACGAGCGTTAACTTAAACCAGAACCAGATTATCTCGATGAATCAGTTCAGATTCATCCATATAACCTAAGATAGATTTAATTTCTGACGAGCTTTTGCCGCAAATTTTAGCTGCTTCAATAGCGTTGTAATTGACCAGTCCATGAGCGATTTCTTTGCCTTCATGGTTTATACAGGCAACCATCTCACCGCGAATGAAATTGCCATTTACCGACGTTACACCCACAGCCAGCAGGCTCTTTCCTGATTTTTGTAAGACTTTACTGGCGCCCTCATCAAGGGTTAGCTGGCCACTGACTTTCAGGTGGCCAGCTAACCATTGCTTGCGAGCTGCCATAGGTTCGGCATCGGGTAATAACAAAGTGCCGCTTTCTTGTGCATTTGCGATGTTAAGTAGCGCGTTGTCATTATGACCGCTGGTAATTAAGGTTGCGGTGCCTGATTTAGCAGCACGCTGAGCGGCGCTTAATTTGGTGCTCATGCCGCCCTGTCCTAATGCGCCACCACTACTACTGGCCATTTTATGTAATTTGCTGTCATTAGCCTGTCCTGTAGAAATAAATTCGGCATCTGGGTTCTGGCGAGGGTCCTCGCTATACAGGCCGTGTTGATCTGTAAGGATAATCAAAACATCTGCTTCAACGAGGTTGGCAACCAGAGCGGCAAGCGTATCATTATCGCCAAAACGTATCTCATCAGTAGCAACCGTATCGTTTTCATTAATAATGGGAATGACACCCAGATCGAGTAGAGTGCGCAGTGTGCTACGTGCATTTAAATAACGGCGCCTATCCGACAGATCTTCATGAGTGAGTAATATCTGTGCGCTAAGAATGTCATGTTTCTGAAAGCGTGATTCATATGCCTGTACAAGGCCCATTTGGCCTACTGCAGCGGCCGCCTGTAGCTCATGTAATGTACCAGGGCGATTATCCCACTTCAGGCGCACCATGCCTTCAGCAACAGCGCCAGAAGAAACTAGTAATACCTCTTTGCCTTGCTGGCGCAGTTGAGCTATTTGCTCAGTCCAGCCTTTAATAGCGGATGCATCGAGGCCGCGGCCATCATCAGTGACCAGTGAGCTTCCTATTTTAATAACCCAGCGTTTAGAGTCGGCGAGTTGTTGGCGTGTTTTCATATGGGGTTAATTGTATTTCTCAGATTACGGTTTAATCTTCTTCTTTTGTATCACTGGCCCTGGATGCGTTGGCTTCCTCGGTCTTTATTTTGTCTTTTTCTTCTTCAAGATAGGTCATTATGTCAAATATTAACGGTTGAGTGCCGGTTTTGCCAACAGCTGAAACACGGTAACTTGGGCCTTTCCAGTTTAATCGTTCAATTATATCGTCGCAAACAGCATTTGCTTCTTCATCAGGCAACAAGTCTGTTTTATTCAGGACTAACCAGCGAGGCTCATCAAGCATTGCCGGATTGTACTTTTCTAGCTCATGTAAAATGATATTTGCACTTTCAACAGGGTCAACCTGATCGTAAGGGGCAATATCAATAACGTGTAATAAAATGCGTGTTCGACTCAGGTGTTTTAAAAACTGAATCCCCAGCCCTGCACCCTCAGCGGCGCCTTCAATAAGACCCGGAATATCCGCAATAACAAAACTCTGTGATTCTCCAACATCTACTACGCCCAGATTCGGGTGTAATGTTGTAAAGGGGTAATTAGCAACTTTTGGGGTCGCATGGGAGACTGCGCGAATAAGTGTGGATTTTCCCGCGTTAGGCAAGCCAAGTAAACCAACATCAGCCAGTACTTTTAACTCCAGGCGTAAATCACGACGTTCTCCGGGGCTGCCATCAGATGATTGTCTGGGTACGCGATTAACAGAACTTTTGAAACGTGTATTACCAAGACCGTGAAAACCACCCTGAGCGACTAGTAAAACCTGATCATGTTCGGTGATGTCGCCAATGAGCTCATTGGTGTTCTCATCATAAACAAGTGTGCCGTTTGGCACGTTCACAAACAGGTCGTCACCTTTTTTGCCGGTCATATTACGACCGCCACCTTTGGTGCCTGGTCGAGCTGTGTAGGTTCTAACGGTGCGAAAATCTGAAAGAGTATTTAAGTCATGACTGCCGACCAGAAAAACACTACCGCCATCACCACCGTCACCACCATCAGGGCCGCCTCGAGGAATATATTTCTCGCGTCTGAAGCTGACCGTGCCATTGCCACCGTCTCCGGCAATAACTTTTATTTTGGTTTCGTCTACAAAGCGCATGTTAATTTAGCCCTCGATGGCTAGTTTTTACAGATAGGTCTGATGTCGCAGCAAGTACCACAGAGGCATTATATAATTTATCAGCTCTATGTCTCTGCGCCCAGGTTATTTGTGCATAAAAAAACCCTGCCATGAGTAATCAAGAGCAGGGTTTTAAGGTTTGCTATAAGACGTTTAGTCTTTACGCAGCAACCACGCTCACTGTGCGACGGTTTTTAGGGCCTTTTACTTCGAATAATACTTTACCTTCTGCTTTAGCAAAAAGTGTGTGATCACGACCCATGCCTACGTTAATGCCTGGATGAAACTCAGTACCACGTTGACGAACTAGAATGTTGCCAGCTAATACAGCCTGGCCACCATACATTTTAACGCCTAAGCGTTTACTTTCCGACTCGCGTCCGTTACGCGTACTACCGGCGGCTTTCTTATGTGCCATTTTAAAATCCTCTTGTTACAGGTTTAACCAGCTATGCTAGTTACTTCAATTTCAGTAAAGTACTGACGATGACCTGTGCATTTTTGATGATGTTTACGACGACGGAACTTCATGATGTGAACTTTTTTGGCGCGACCATGAGATAAGATTTTGCAAGTTACCTTGCCACCTTCAAGCATTGGACTACCAATTTTCAGTTTGTCGCCATCAGCGATCATAAGTACCTGATCAATTTCAATTGAGTCACCCTCGGCACCCTCCAGTTTTTCAACCTTCAGATATTCACCTTCAGTAACCTTATATTGTTTACCACCGGTTTTAACTACAGCGTACATACCGGACAACTCCTAAATTTGCGTGTTAAGTTTTCTGTTTTCAGAAAGGGCCCGAATTGTAGCGATTTGACGGCCAACTAACAAGCTAAATGTTGCATTAAAAGGGCTTTTTATTGAAAAAAGATTGAAAAAATGCCTTCAGGCGCGCTTGTCGGCAGTTGTTGCTTGAGACTTGGGGGCTGATACACCATAATTCGCCACTTCATTATATAGCAAGTACCCGATAGAAAATGCAAGTAGACAATATAAAAGCCCTTGTTGCAGATGACATGAAAGCGGTTGATGACGTGATACAGGCCAGGCTCTCATCCGAGGTTGTGCTGGTTAATCAGCTTAGTCATTATATTGTGAACTCAGGAGGCAAACGTTTACGCCCCATTTTAAGTTTAATGGCATCCCGAGCTTATGGTTATGAGGGTACACACCACCACACATTATCGGCGATAATTGAGTTTATTCACACAGCTACCCTGTTACATGATGACGTGGTGGATGAGTCTGAGCTGCGTCGGGGTAAAGAAACAGCCAACGCCTTATTTGGTAATGCAGCGAGTGTACTGGTCGGTGATTTTCTATACTCACGCGCGTTTGAAATGATGGTGGACGTCGATAGCATGAAAGTAATGCAGATACTGGCTGAAACCACTAATGTTATAGCAGAAGGTGAGGTCATGCAGTTAATGAACTGTCATGATGCGGATACAACAGAACAGCGTTACCTTGATGTCATTCATGCTAAAACGGCCAAGCTGTTTGAGGCTGCAACTCGTTTGGGTGCTGTATTGTGTAAGCGCCCTGAAGCAGAAGAAAAAGCAATGGCGTCTTATGGTATGCATTTAGGCACAGCATTTCAGTTAATTGATGATGTTCTGGATTACAGTTCATCGAGTGAAGAGATGGGTAAAAATGTAGGTGATGACCTGGCTGAAGGCAAACCAACTTTGCCATTGATTTACGCCATGCGAAATGGCTCTAAAGAACAGTCAGATGTTGTTAGAAAAGCGATTGAAGATGGTGGGCTGGATTATTTAGAACCGGTTATGCTGGCAATAAAAGAAACGGGTGCAATAGAATACACAGAAAAAACAGCAAAAAATGAAGCGGATTTAGCAATTCAACAGTTGGTTCACTTACCGGAGTCTGAGTACAAGCAGGCACTACAAGATCTAGCAAGATATTCCGTAGACCGATCTTTTTAGTTTTATTTAAAACTGATTGTCTGGTATCTGGAAATACTAATAGGATCAGGCCAGTCGGTTACATTAAGTCCGGCTTTAATCTTTAAATGATTCAAAAATTCTTCAGGTGACTTTAACTGTTCCCAGACGGCGGGAAGAAATGTTGCCTTTTTAAACCCGGCTTCAAGAATGAGGCCATCAGTTCCAGGTTCTAACTGGGATAACAAATCTTTTTCAGAAGAAAAATTCATTGCCTCGGCAGGGGTTAAAATTGAAATTGATATTTCTATTTTCGGTAGTTCCTGTTTGCTTAAGCTGGGAAATCTTGGGTCTTCAAATGCGGCTGCATATGCATGATCAGAAACGTCTTTAACTAAAGCCTGATGAGCCTCTAAAGTTCCAATGCAGCCACGTAAATTTCCGTTCAGAGTTAAGGTGACAAAACTTGCCGCATTTTGTTGAAGTTTTTCGCTAAATTCATTTAATTTAACAGGTAATGCTAGTTGGTTCTGTATGCCAAAATCTATAGATTTTTTAGCGATGTCTAATAGTGTTTTTTTGTCGTCATTATTTAGTTCAGTAAGCGGCATACGACCCATATCCTACAACACGATTTTTATCACCGGCGGTATCTCCAGAGTTTTTTAAGTTGAGACATTTTATATTTAAGTGATGATGCTTTGCCAGGTTAAGCATGCCATTTAAGGGGTTGCGTCCACATGCATCATCGTAATGTATTTTTTCAGGCTGCATAGTTTCAATTGCATGGGAGGTGTTAGCATCCTGTTTCATAGCGGTCTCATATTCCTGAAAATGGCTAAGATCAGTGCTTATAACATACAGGCAATTTTTAGTTGTCCAGAATAATTCAAGCAGTGCTTCGACGTCGCCTGCATCACAGTCACCCACGACAAACGGCGTTAATTCAAAGTCGGTTAACAATGTTTGTAAAAAGGGTAAATGAACCTCGAGAGAGTGTTCGTCTTTATGGGCAAGATTGTTTTTATTTACAAAGCTTAACTGTTCTGCACTATCACAAAACTGTTTATTGATTTTAATGGCACCTAATGGCGTTTCAAAAAAATCAACATCGGGTGTTGCTATGCCTTTAAATGCAACTCTGTGTGAAGGTCCAAGCAAAATAACCTGATGTATTTCCTGGGCAATTGGCTCAAGTAATTTGTAGGCACTGGCAGCTATTGGTGCAGAATATATATAACCTGCATGGGGTGCAATAATAGCTTTAGGATGGCAGTTAAAGAGATTTTTTACCCGGGACAAGTAAGCATGAATATCAGACGATAGTTGTTGTGGGTCTGAGGCATAAAACATGCCAGAAACGGCCGCTGGGCGGGTCTTTTTATTTTCATTTATCATAGTGATAACCACTCAAAAGTCCTGTTATAGTTATAACATATAAAGGGTGGATAAAATGCAAAATCAAGATAATTATACGGTAGAAACAAAGTACTGGCATGGACTAGATGATGGTCGTGTGCAATGTGATTTATGTCCTCGATTTTGTAAATTAAAAGAAGGTCAGAGGGGGCTGTGTTTTGTTCGGGCGAATCAGCAGAACAAAATTGTGCTTACCTCATATGGGCTTTCCAGTGGGTTTTGTATTGACCCGATAGAAAAGAAACCATTGAATCATTTCCTGCCAGGCACACCTGTACTATCTTTCGGCACGGCTGGCTGCAACCTGGCGTGTAAATTTTGCCAGAACTGGGATATGAGCAAGTCACGTGAAATGGAAAAACTGGCGTCAAAAGCGAGTCCAAAAGCGATAGCTGAGCATGCAAAACAAAATAACTGTAGAAGTGTTGCTTTCACATACAACGACCCTGTAATTTTTCATGAATATGCTATTGATGTGGCGGTTGCCTGTCATGAGTTAGACATAAAAACCGTGGCAGTATCTGCCGGTTATATATGCGAAAAACCCAGAGTTGAGTTCTTTGATGTAATAGACGCAGTCAATATTGACTTGAAGGCATTTACTGAAGAGTTTTATCACAAACTCACAGGCGCGCATTTACAGCCTGTGCTCGAAACATTGATTTATCTTAAACAGGAAACAAAGGTCTGGTTAGAGATTACCACGTTGTTGATTCCAGGAAAGAATGACTCCGATAAAGAATTGAGTGAAATGTGTGAGTGGATTATGAAAAATCTGGGGCCAGATGTGCCGTTGCATTTTAGTGCATTTCATCCCGACTGGAAAATGATGGATGTTCCACCAACGCCAGCGTCTACATTAACCCGGGCCAGAAAAATTGCTATGAAAACGGGCTTACGGTATGTGTATACCGGAAATGTGCACGATACAGAGGGCAGTAGCAGTTATTGTTACAGTTGCGGGCATATGTTGATAGAGCGAGACTGGTATGAGCTGGGTGCCTGGGGGCTAGATGTTAATGGCTGTTGTGAGTCTTGTGGAAAGCCTTTGCCAGGTGTGTTTGAAGCGGCTCCTGGTAAATGGGGTTCGCGTAGGTTGCCCATATTTATCAGTGATAATTTCGCATAAATAGGTTATTCTTACAGGCATACAGAATAAGTAACTCCTTCGCGAGTTAAAGCTTGCTTTAACAGAGTTAACGCTCAATAGAGCAATCTTTAGCTCGCGAATTTTTTGAAAAAGGTCATTTCCGAGGAAAATCTTGAGCAAAGGCACACTTTACATCATCTCAGCTCCCTCCGGTGCAGGCAAAACCAGCCTGGTGAAAGAGTTAACGGCTGATACAGAGCATATTGTTGTATCGGTTTCTCATACTACCCGGATAAAACGTGATGGCGAGCAAGAGGGTGTTGATTATCATTTTGTTGAGCAGGAAGAGTTTCTGTCTATGGCAGGTGGAAGCGCGTTTCTAGAGCACGCTAAAGTTTTTGATAATTACTATGGCACTTCACAACAGCATGTAGAGCAGCAGCTTCTACAGGGTCATGATGTGATACTAGAAATAGACTGGCAGGGTGCACGCCAGGTACGTAAACAGTTTAATGATTCGTTATCTATTTTTATTTTGCCGCCGTCAAAAGAGGCATTAAAAGAAAGATTGCAGAATCGTGGGCAGGATAACGAAGAAATTATTAATCGCCGCATGAAAGATGCGGTGAATGAAATGTCACATTATGCTGAGTTTGACTACATCATTATCAACGATGATTTTGATATCGCATTACATGAACTTAGCAGTATATTTAAAGCAAACCGGTTACGTCAGCTACAACAAGAACGGAAACTGGAAAACTTATTAATCGAATTATTGAAATAGAGGAAAAGAAGTATGGCACGTTTAACAGTAGAAGATTGTCTTCCAAATGTAGATAACCGTTTTCATCTTGTGTTAGTTGCAGCAAAGCGAGCACGTCAAATTGCAATGGGTGCAGATGCGTTGGTTGAGATAGATAATGATAAACCTACAGTACTGGCATTACGTGAAATATCTGAAGGTCTGGTTGGTCCTGAGATTTTAAATGACAAATCAGAAGAGCTTAACATGAGGCCAGCGGCTATTTCTGCAGAAGAAATTAGCAAGGAAATGTAATCCTGTTTACAGGTAACAGTTAATATGGCAATAAATCCCGATCAAACTGAAATAGATGTAACGGATTTATACGGAGATCCATCCCGTTTTTTAATATCTGATCTCTGTCGTATAGTCGAAGACTATATGAATGCAGATCAGGTTCGGGACGTGTATCAGGCATATCTGTTTGGTGCACAGTCACATGAAGGTCAATTTCGTCAAACCGGCGAACCTTATATTTATCACCCTATCGCAGTTGCGCGGATTCTTGCAGAAATGCATATGGATTCAAAAAGCATCTGTGCTGCAATTTTACATGATGTTATAGAAGATACCCCGGCAACCAAAGAAGAAGTATCAGAAAAATTTGGTGAAGATGTTGCTGAACTGGTTGATGGCGTTAGTAAACTAACCGAATTAAAATTTAAAAACAAAAAAGAACAACAGGCTATTAATATTCAGAAGGTATTAATGGCTATGGCGCGAGATATTCGTGTCATATTAATCAAGCTTGCGGACAGACTTCATAATATGCGAACGCTGGGTGTCATGCGCCCAGAAAAACGCCGTCGTATTGCTAATGAAACGCTTGATATCTATGTGCCATTAGCGCGCCGATTAGGTATTAATACATTAAGGCTTGAGTTGGAAGATCTCGGTTTTCGTGCAATGTATCCCATGCGTTATCGTATTTTAGAACATGCGATGTTGAAAGAGGCGGGGCATAGAAAAGAAGTTATTCAAAAAATTCATAACGGATTAACTTTAAGATTAGATGAATTAAGTATAGAAGCCCAAGTTAATTCGAGAAGAAAACATCCGTATAGTTTGTATAAAAAAATGCGCGAAAAAAATCTTCCATATCGAAATATATTTGATGTATACGGTATGCGAGTTGTTGTTGATAGTGTCGATGATTGTTACAGAGTATTGGGTGCAGTTCATAATTTATTTAAACCAATACCGGGTAAGTTTAAAGACTATATAGCAATTCCAAAAGAAAATGGTTACCAGTCATTGCATACAATTTTATTTGGACCACATGCAATTCCAATTGAAATTCAAATTCGCACGAGTGAAATGGATAATTTTGCGGAAACAGGAATTGCAGCGCATTGGCTGTATAAAGAAAATGCAGGTAATGAAATAGATGTGGGTGGACGAACTCGTGAATGGTTAACCGGCTTGCTGGAAATGCAACAAGCCGCAGGAGACTCCGTAGAATTTCTGGAGAACGTAAAAGTTGATCTGTTTCCAGATGAGTTATATGTTTATACGCCTAATGGCGACATAGTTAAGTTACCTAAAAACTCTACCCCTATTGATTTTGCCTACTCGGTACATACCGACGTAGGTCATACTTGTGTGGCAAGCAAAGTTGATCATCGTTTTGCACCTTTAGATACGCCGTTATACAGTGGGCAAACAATTGAGGTTATTACATCTGATGGCGCGCACCCTAATCCTGGCTGGCTAGATTTTGTAGTTACAGCAAAAGCGCGCAGTAATATTCGTAATTATTTAAAAAGTATTCGTTCAGAAGATGCGGTTGCTCAAGGTCGACGATTGCTGTCACGCATGTTATTGGAAAAAAATATTACATTAGAGGAAATGCCACAGGAGAGTTATCAGGATTTACTTGATGAATATGGCTTCACATCCTTAAATCAATTGCTTGAAGATATTGGCATGGGTAATCGACCTGCAGGTCTGGTTGCAAGAGGATTATTTCCTGATGATATGAATGACTCAAAAACAGAGCCCGAAGAATTATCGGGTCGTGCTCCTCTGGCTATTCAGGGAACAGAGGGCATGGTTGTTTCTTATGGTAAGTGTTGTTATCCAATACCCGGGGATCAAATTGTTGGTAAGTTAAGTAAGGGTAGAGGGCTTGTAATACATCAGATTAGTTGTAAAAACATTGTGAATGAACGTTTGCAAAGTGAAAACATGATTGATGTTAAATGGGCGACCAATCCAAGCGGTGAATATCAGTGCCAGTTAAATTTACATGTTCAAAATGAACGCGGAGTTCTGGCGCGCTTAGCAACTATTGTTTCAGATGAGTCAGCTAATATAGAACACGTTGAAGTAGAAGATAAAGATGGTATATCAACCAATATTTATTTTCTTATATCCGTTACAGGGCGAGATCATCTAGCAAAGATTTTACGTCGTTTAAGACGTGTTAATTCTGTTATGAGAATCACTCGAGTACAATAAAATATAATAAATTTTGAGAAAAAAATAACATTATGAAAAAAGAAATTATTTCTACAGATAAAGCCCCGCAGGCTATAGGTACTTACTCGCAGGCAGTAAAAGTAAATAACACGGTATATGTGTCAGGGCAAATTCCATTGATACCTGAAACGATGGAAGTGTTAGAGGGGTCAGTTGAAGAACAAATACATCTGGTATTTAAGAATTTGCAGGCAATTATAACTGCCGCCGGTGGAACATTTGAAAATGTGGTTAAATTAAATATCTTTCTTACAGATTTAAGTAATTTCTCAACGGTTAATCAGGTAATGGCGCAATATTTTTCTGAACCTTATCCCGCGCGTGCAGCTATAGGTGTAAGCGAGCTACCCAAGGCTGTCGCAGTAGAAATGGATGCCGTTCTAGAGTTGTAATCTTCCCCTACAGATCAAAGCGAGCTATATTTTAATTTGGCTTGCCATAGGTATACCCAAACTTTGGTAAACCCACTCACTCATTCAACTAGCTTGATTAAACTTAAAGGCGTAGGCCCAAAAGTTCAGGAAAAGTTAAGCAAGCTTGGATTAAATAACATCCAGGATATTCTATTTCATCTTCCCTACAGGTACGAAGATAGAACACAAGTAATACCAGTAGCTGCATTACGGCATGGTCAGTCATCGCTTATTGAAGTTACCGTTGATTATGCAAGCGTTGCTTTTAGCCGAAAAGGTAAAAGCAGGCGTATGTTATTGGTCCATGTCAGTGATGCTACAGGAAGTTTATTGTTGCGTTTTTTTTACTTTAATAAGCAGCAACAGGAAATGCTGGTTGAAGGAGTAAAGTTACGGTGCTTTGGTGATGTCCGTTACGGAGCCTCATCACTGGAAATAGTGCACCCTGAATACTCACAATTAAATGAAACGAATAAGGTAGAAATAGAAAGCTCTCTAACGCCTGTCTATCCAACTACTGATGGTGTGAGTCAAATTCTATTAAGACGCCTTTCTACACAGTGTCTGGAATTATTAAATAACGAATCTCTACTTCCGGATTATCTAAACGAAAACTTGTTTAAGCAAGATGAATATTATTCTCTGGCCGATGCTTTGAAGTATGTGCACAGACCACCCGCAGGTGCTGATGTAAATCAGTTGTTTGAAGCACAGCATGCCTCGCAGTTGCGTTTGATTTTTGAAGAATTAATTGCACAACATTTAAGTTTACAGGCATTAAGAGAAAAAAATAGACAGAGATCAGCGTCTAAATTACAAAGCGATAATCATTTATTATTTAAGTTTATAAAATCCCTGCCTTTTGAATTAACTATTGCCCAACAGAAAGTTAATCAGCAAATATTGCAGGATATGGAATCAGGCATACCCATGATGCGCCTGGTGCAAGGTGATGTAGGGTCGGGAAAAACAGTAGTCGCGGCAATGGCTTGTTTGAAGGCGGTGGAGTCTGGCTGGCAGGCTGCAATAATGGCTCCCACTGAAATTTTAGCTGAACAGCATTTTAAAAACTTCACTAGCTGGTTTGAGCCATTAGGTATTAAAGTTGTATGGCTATCAGGCCAGGTAAAAGGTAAAAAAAGAACCGAGGTCCTGTCACAAATAGTTACAGGTGATGCACAGGTTGTTGTGGGTACCCATGCATTATTTCAGAATGACGTTGAGTATAAATGTCTGGCGTTAGCGATTACAGATGAACAACATCGTTTTGGTGTGCAGCAACGTATGACATTAGCTAAAAAAGCAAATGTCACAGGTGAAAATAATGCAGAGACACTAGCGCATCAGTTAATTATGACGGCAACCCCAATTCCACGAAGTCTAGCAATGACTGCTTACGCGGATCTTGATTACTCAGTTATAGATGAATTGCCACCAGGTCGTAAACCAATAACAACCGTAGTAATACAACAGGAAAGACGAGAAGAAATTTTACAGCGAATACATAAAGCCTGTAGTGAGGGTAAGCAGGCATATTGGGTCTGTACGCTGGTAGAAGAATCTGAAAGCTTACAGTGTCAGGCTGCAGAGGATACAGCGCAGACGTTGCAGCAGGTACTTCCTGATATTAGGGTTGGTTTGATACATGGACGATTAAAATCTGAAGAAAAAGAAAAGTTAATGAAAGATTTTAAGCTTGGATTAACGCAGTTGTTAGTAGCGACAACAGTAATTGAGGTGGGTGTAGATGTTCCGAATGCCAGTTTGATGATTATTGAAAATTCAGAACGTTTAGGGCTTTCACAATTACACCAGTTAAGAGGAAGAGTTGGCAGGGGTGAGGAAGCCAGTCATTGTGTGTTGATGTTTAAAAGCCCGTTGAGTGACCATGCAAAAGAGAGGTTAGCTATAATGCGTAAAACAAATAGTGGATTTGAAATTGCTAGAAAAGACTTGCAGCTGCGAGGACCGGGTGAAGTGTTGGGGACTCGACAAACAGGGTTATTGCAATTGAAAATTGCAGATATAGTTCGCGATGAATACATGCTGGATGAGGTAAAAATTGCATCCAGGAAAATAATGTCAGACTCACCTGAAAGGGTTAAAGAGCTGATTGACCGTTGGGTTGGCGCTGCTCAACAATTTGTAAATGTTGGTTAAGTGTTTACGTCAAAATTAAGATTTTATCATTGAATGCAACAGAGTTGGGGTTGTTAGACATCTGTGTGAAATTTTACATGTTAAAAATAGTTCTAGTTTCAAGTAGCTATTAGACCTTTACTCGTCTATTTTCAATAGATGCTTATAAATAAATATACCATATGCAGGAAGCGTAAATGACAGCAAAGATCGATGATGCCGGATTACTCGATAATAGTAAAAATCGAGATAAGATTTGGCGCGAACAAGTCAGGCTAGTAGAGAAAAATGCTGCTCTTAGTAATGTTGTAAGCCTGGTAGTAGCAATGCTGCTGGCATTGGTCTTATGGCGTGACGAATCACATAGTTTAATCATTGGCTGGATTGTATATATGTCTCTGATGACTTTCATCAGAGTCTTGATGTCTTATTTTAAGAAAAATGAAGATAACAGCCTGATTTATGATGTTTTTGGAAAATGGTATCTGGTAGCCATTTTGCTGACATCATTTGGCTGGGGCATGGCAGGTTACCTGCTATTTCCTGTTGACCCAACTAATCAGCTAATTCTGGGTTTTGTACTTGCAGGAATTGCATCTGGCGGTGTGTCTGTAATGGCGCCCATAGTAAAGCTTTATTACTTATATCTTTTTCTGGTAATTTTTCCAGTAACTATTCGTTTAGTAATGATGGGTGATGAATTTACCATACTCGCATTGACCACTATATTTTATATGACGGTAATGGCAAGCATCGGTTCGCGAATAAATAAAAGTGTTTTGACCTCATTAGAGGTGCGTTTTCATAACGAATCGTTAATTAAGTTTATGAGTCAGGCTCGTAATGAGTCCGAGGACTTAAATGAGGAGTTATCAACGGAAATTGAACAAAGAAAACGAGTAGAGAAAGAATTACAAAAAGCAAAAGAGGCTGCAGAAGCCGCAAGTAAAACAAAAAGCGAATTTCTTGCAAATATGAGTCATGAAATTCGTACCCCAATGAATGGAATTTTAGGTACCTTGCAATTACTGCAAGGATCAGAGTTAACAGAAAGTCAGCTTGAATATGTAGGTATTGCATATAACTCGGGTGAAGCTTTACTTTCTTTATTAAACGATATTCTTGATTTTTCAAAAATTGAAGCTGGAAAACTAAAGCTAGAATATATTCCGTTTAATTTACAAAATTTAATTAAAGAATTAAGCATATTACTTAAACAGAAAGCAGATGAGCGACATGTAGAGCTTTTAACCGATATTGATCCTGAAGTTCCTCCGATAATAAAGGGAGACTCGGTGAGAATCAGGCAAGTGCTTGCCAATCTGATGACAAATGCAATTAAGTTTACCGAGAAAGGAACAGTAACTATAAAAGCAATTGTTCTGGAAAAGACTGATAAGTCAGCTCGAATACGCCTCGAAATTAAAGATACGGGAATTGGTATCGCGCAAGAGACACAGCGTAAATTATTTAATTCTTTTACACAGGCTGACGGTTCTACAACTCGAAAATATGGCGGTACAGGGCTTGGTCTGGCTATTGTTAGACAACTGGTTACTCTGATGCGCGGTAGATTAGGTGTCGATAGTGAAGAGAATAAAGGCTCGTGTTTCTGGGCTGAAATAGCATTTGAAATACCTTCAGATATTGAAATTGAGAACCCTCAGCAGGCTGTTGTTGAGGTAATAGAAATATTGGAAGGCAAGGCGTTACTTGTAGAAGATAATCCGGTGAATCAAATTGTAGCTAAGAAAATGCTAGAAAAGGTGGGTATGACTTATGAAGTTGTTAATAATGGAGCAGAGGCAATTAGTCGCTTAAAATTACAGCATGATTTTAATTTGATATTAATGGATTGTCAGATGCCTGTTATGGACGGTTATGAAGCGACCAAAGCGTTACGAGAACTGGAGGAAGAAAATGAGTTAAGCCGTCTTCCAGTTATTGCTATGACTGCAAATGCAATGGAAGGAGATAAAGACAAATGTTTAGCTGCAGGAATGGATGATTATGTATCAAAACCGGTGAATCAAAAAGCGCTTAAAGAAACACTGGCAAAGTGGCTATAAATTCATAGTGGTGTAAAATAAAAAAATCTAAAATTATTAATTGAAATTAAATGTCAGGTCATCATACCCGTTTACGCTGGTGTAATCAGAAGCGTTGTTTTTCCAAAGGTCTTAATGCCAATATTAAAGACTGGCTGTTTGATGCAGGCTCACTAACGGCTCGATTAATAAAAAATTGCGATGAAAAATTTTCGGTTAAAGTTTTATCTGTAAAGAGTGCTACACCAACGCCTGATGAAATTAAGGCGCTTAAATTAAAACACAGGAGCCAGGCGATAATACGTGAAGTTTTATTGCTATGTGGTAACCAGCCAGTCGTTTATGCACGAACAATTATTCCTGTCTCCAGCATGCGTGGATCACTACGAGGTATTGTAAAACTTGGTAATAAATCTCTGGGTGCGGTGTTGTTCGCGGATAAAAAAATGCAACGTAAACCAATGGAAGTTACTTCTTTGGCGAGCACGCATAAATGCCATGAATGGACAGGTTATCAAAAAAAAGAAGCTATCTGGGGGCGTCGTTCAGTTTTTATATTAAAAAATGAAGAGATTCTGGTGAGTGAATTTTTTTTACCGGATTTGTTTAAATAAAAGCTAAAGCAGTTTGAATCGCTTTTATTTATAACTGTCAGGAGAGAGTTTTATAAAATGCCAGCTCACCCCTGCCGCTATTTTGCGCAGCAGAGTAGCGGCTTACATACTTGAGGTTATGGTTTAACCAGGCCAAGTCGTAAGGCTTCTAGTGTGGCTTGTGCGCGATTGGATACATTTAATTTTCCATAAATACTCTTTAAGTGGCTTGCCACTGTATTAGAGGTTATGCCTAGTATTTCGGCCGCTTCATTACGACTTAAGCCTTTTGCGATAGCGCCAAGTATTTCTTTTTCACGGCTAGATAAGTCCTGTTTATCAGATGGCTGTATATCACTGTGAAAGTGATTAATCATTTTTCGAGCGATAGCGGGTGAGATTGGCGGCTCACCTTTTATAATGCCCTGCAGGTTTTGAATAAATTCATCTGCAGTCTGTTCTTTTAATAAATAACCTTGCGCACCGGCTTCAAGAGCGGGAAATAGATAGTTGTCATCATCAAATATTGTAGCTACAACACAATATGTATCAGGTGATTTATGGTTTATTTCACTGATGATCTCTACACCGTTTCCATCCGGTAAATTTAAGTCAATTAATGCAAGATCCAGCTGATTTTCACTGATGATTTTTCTTGCCTGAGCCAGACTTGATGCTTCAAATAGTTCGACTTCAACAAATGCCTGTCGAATGATATTTGTTAACCATTCACGTGTTTCCGGGTGATCTTCTAAAACAAGTACGTTTTGCATATTAATAAACCTAAGTTAGCCAGTTAGACCGTTCAATAAGTCAGTATAGTTTTTTATAAATAAATTTTAGTTAACTGAGTTCCAAATTATGATTAAGGATTTTCAGCATTATCAGAAATGGAAAAATTAATTCTTACACAGCTGCCTTTGTTTTCACCTGTTTTCGGGTCGTTCAGATTAAACCAGCTTGCGTTACCATTGAGCTCCTGAGCCCTTGTTTTAATATTGTTTAACCCTTTGCCGGGTATACATTTCTGAACATCAAAACCTTGGCCGTTATCACTTACTTCAACGGAAATTTGTTGATCAAGCAGATTAATAATGATTTCCATGAACTGTGCATTAGCATGTCTAATGATATTAGTCGTTATTTCATGCAGCATACGGTTTAAATTTATATGCTGCCTTGGTGTGAAGCTCAAACCTTGCAGGTTTTCACTCTGATGCCATATAAGTTGCATACCTATAGAATTTAGTCGTACCTGTATTTCTGATCTTACATCAGTTATTGCATCTAGTATCGACGCTGTTGACTTATTGTCAAGTGTATAAATTGAGTTTCTCAGAGATTTAAGAATACTTCGGGATAATGCAATAGTTTGTTCATCTTTCACAGAGTGAATAAGGGTCAGCATGCGGGCTGCAACATCGTCATGTAGATCACGTGCGATACGTTGACGTTCTTCTCTTGCCCCTTTCTCAAATGCTTCTTCAATTGTAATAAACTGTTTAGTTAGTTTTAACAATGAGTTGGCGAGCTCTATATCATCTGTGTTGAAGCGAATTTTGGGGTCAATGCAATTAAGCGTATATCCATATTTTAGTAAAATAGCTGGCACTTCCAGCGCATTATGCTGGTCATTAATTCGACATTCAGAAACAGGGGTTATGGATTGAGTAAGAGTGCAGTCAGAAAAAAAGCGTTGTACTATAGATTTCCACCTGTTGTCGATGGGCGTGCCACTACTGGAAAATTCTTCAATTAAAAAGGGTAAATTCTTTTCCAGACTCTTATGCACAGAGAGGTGACCTGTTAATTATGCTGCTTTAATAGTAAAGCAGCTTTGCTATTTAATTATACTCGACCCATTGCAGAGAAGCTTTTAATAAAAGGTGATGACATAGCAGGGTTTCTTATCATTGATTTATAATCACCTTCAATAAATTTTAATTTCCCTGTGGTATAAGCCAGACCTAAACCTGTAGAACCAACCTCTCGTTTTATCCACTCATTCCAATGGCCTTCTTTTGCACGTAAATCCCAGTTTAGTTCCTGGTTAATATAATTTCCGGCTTCAATAACATAACCGTCCTCTATAACAATACAAGCGCGAGGTTTATCTTCATCAGGGAAGCCGTAACCTATAACTGAAGAAAAACATATTTCACTAAGAGATTTTGCTAAATATGGATCTTTATTCCATTCATCTTTATATTTATTCATCCACGCACTATCAAACAACTTCAACATCACAACTTTTCCATCCAATCTACTTCATAGCTGAATTGTTTCAGCATTCCTGATTTTATAAACCCTGTCTATGCAGGTTTGATTTTAATATCTATAGCTACTTATTTTAGAAAATTCTAGTATTATGATAAAAATAAGCAGTTAGCGGGTTTATTTTAACTCCATCGTCATGGCGTGTATATTATTTTGTTTTAATGTACTCAGTGTTTCACGTAGTCGAGTAGGGTTGCTAAACGGGCCTATACGGACACGATGCCAGTTATCACGATTGATATTTACGCTTTGTATTGACGACTGCACCCCAAGTAAAGCCAGACTGGCTTTAAGACGTTCAGCATCTTCCTGGCTCTTGAATGACCCAGCTTGCAGTAAATATTTCTTATTTGAAATGTTGCTTGCTTCAACAGGTCTGTTACTTGAAGGCTGAGCTTTAGAGTTTTCAATTTCAACTTCTGGCTCAGGCACAAATACTTCTAATTCAGAGAGTATGGTGTAAAACTCAAATCGAGGTTTTTTATTTTCTGTATCAACTTCTGTGTTTTGTGATTGCTTTTCGGTTGTTGTTTTTGCTTCTATCTTCTGTTGTTGACGGGCTTTATTTAACTCATGTTTAACCGCATCGGTAAAGCTAACTTCTTCAGCAGGCTGTTTATCGAGATACATAAGAAAAGAAGCAAATAAACCAATAGCCAGCCCCGCAAACATCCAGATATATCCGGGTATGGGTTTTTTATTTGACATATGGCGTCCCTTTAAATCACGCGAAGCTGGCATTACATACTTTCCGGTGCACTAACGCCCAATAAATTAAGCCCATTATGTAAAACGTGACGAGTTGCTTTGATTAGTGTTAACCGTGTGTTTCGAATAGCCTCATCTTCAACGATAAACTGATGTGCGTTGTAATAAGTATGTAAATCATTTGCCAGCTCTCTTAGATAATGAGCAAGCAAATGAGGCTCTTCGTTTAGTGCGGCTTTTTCAATAATTTCAGGGTATTTCGCCAAACTGGTTACAAGTGAAGTTTCATGCTCTTCTGTTAACAGGGAAAGATTTTCGCTGCCCATTTTTTCATTGTGAGAGAACTGTTTTTCTTTTAGCTGACGGAAGACTCTACAGATTCGAGCATGCGCATATTGAATATAATAAACAGGGTTATCACTGCTTTGTGATTTGGCCAAATCCAGATCAAAGTCCATGTGCTGTTCACATTTACGTAAGACATAAAAAAAGCGTGCAGCATCATTACCAACTTCAGAACGAAGTTCGCGTAACGTGACAAATGAACCAGAGCGGGTTGACATGGGAACCCGTTCACCACTTCGGTAAAGTATGGCAAACTGAACTAATAAAACGTCCAGTTTATCTACATCATTTCCCAGGGCTTTTAATGCTGCTTTTACACGAGGTATATATCCATGATGGTCTGCACCCCAGATATCAATTACCCGATCATAACCCCGATCTAGCTTATCCATATGGTATGCAATGTCAGATGCAAAATAAGTACTTTGACCATTATCTCGTACAACGACTCTGTCTTTTTCATCACCAAAATCAGTCGACTTGAACCAGAGTGCGCCGTCTTTTTCATAAATATGCTCAGCTTTCTGCAAGCGTTCAACAGCCTGTTTAATCAGGCCTTTACCTGCCAGGCTTCTTTCTGAGAACCATTCATCAAATTCAACACCAAATTCTTTCAGGTCATCTCGTATATCCGCTGTAATAATATTTAAACCTAAATCAAAAACCTGTCGATATGATTCATCGCCGAGAAGTGTCTTAGCTCTATTTATGAGGGCGTCTATATGAATTTCTTTATCGCCACCAGCTGGTTCATCTGCTGGAATATCTTCATAAACAGCAGCAAACGGATGCATCAAATTTTTATCATGTTGAGAAAAAAGCTGCTCAGCAATTTCTTTAACATATTCGCCCTGATAACCATTGCTTGGGAAAACGATTTCAACACCGCAATGTTCAAGGTAGCGTAACCATACACTTGTACCCAGTATGTCCATCTGGCGGCCGGCATCATTTACATAGTATTCACGGTGAACATTAAAACCTGCAGCACTGAGTAATGAGGCAACGGTAGCGCCATACGCTGCGCCGCGACCATGGCCAACATGAAGAGGTCCGGTCGGGTTGGCAGAAACAAATTCGATTTGTACTTTACGACCCGCACCTATGTTACTTAGACCATAAGTTTCAGCTTGCGTATTAATGGTATTAATTACGGACAGGGTATTGCTTTGTTTTACAAAAAAATTAATAAAACCAGGGCCAGCAATTTCAACTTTGTCTAAATCATTGTTATCAGGTAATGAATCAATTAATAACTGTGCGACTTCACGTGGATTTTTAGCAGCAGGTTTTGCCAGCATCAATGCAAGATTACAGGCAAAGTCACCGTGCGTTTTGTCTTTAGTGCGAGTGATCTGAATTTCAGGTGATATATCAGGGCTTATAACACCACTGGTCTTTAAGCTGCTTAGTGCCTGAGTTAGCAGTGTCTGGATAGTATTTTTCAATGTGCTGGCCGGTAAAAAATCAGAGGGCGAATTTTACATGTAGATAGGGGGGGTTACCAGTTAACTAACGCTCAAATGCACTTATTTTATATTTAAGTAGAAAATTAAATTTCAGCTAAAACCCGCTCAGCCATGGAAATGGCCTGATTGAGATAACTTGTTCCAAATAAATTAAGATGATTAATGATGTGATATAAATTATAAAAAGTTTTACGTACGGCAAAGCCATCATCCAGAGGTGATATCTCGTTATAGGCAGAGTAAAAAGCGGCGTCAAAGCCACCAAAAAGTTGCGTCATGGCAATATCGGCTTCCCGGTCACCATAATAGAGTGCGGGGTCAAATATAACCGGCGTACCATCTGCCAGTGCTGAGGCGTTACCACCCCATAGATCCCCGTGTAACAGAGAAGGCTGAGGTGTATAACTTTCAAATAAACGCTCAAAATCTACTAGTAGTTTGTCCATTACCGGGTTAAGTGAGGCGCCATAACCATTCTTTTGTGCCAGATTCAGCTGGGGTAATAAGCGCTGCTGGCGCCAGAACTCTACCCAGTTAGTAGTAAGTTGATTCAGCTGGGGTGTTGATCCAATCGTGTTATCCCTTTCCCAGCCAAACTGGGTGTGTGTTACCTGATGCATAGCTGCCAGTTGCTGACCAAGTAATGTTGCATCAAATCGCCCGGTGAGTGGCAGATATTCAAGTACAAGAAAGGTTTTAGAGTCTGTTTGCCCGTAACATACGGGCTCTGGCACTCGAACGGTGTTTTGATCTCTCATTTCCTTTAGTGAAAGGGCTTCTGTTTCAAACATGTCACCATGTTCAAGGTGATTGGTTTTTACGAAGTACTCTGCTTTGGCATTGCTAACTCGGTAGGCGTCATTAATGCAGCCGCCCCCCATTGAAATATGAGACTTAATTTGAAAGTCAGTGTCAGTATGCTGGCTTATTTCGTTAGATATGTGTTGCCATAGGTTCATATGCGTTCAACTGATTAAATTCGATATAGGTGTTAGCATATGCAGGTTATCAGTTGCTCAATAGAAGTAAATATGTCAAATACCCCCTCTTATGAAGAAGTAGAAGCCGTAATAGATTCGTTTTATAAAAAACTAATGGTAAATCAGCAGTTAGGCCATTTTTTTGAGCATATTGAGAGCTTTGAAGAACACGAAAAACGAATAGTTGATTTCTGGTGGATTAGTATGGGCGGAAAGCTGGATAACCCGCCTAAGATAGACATGATTGGTAAGCATTTTCCCCTTGGCATCAAACAGAATGATCTTGAGTTGTGGATAGCGCTGTTTAGTGAAACGCTTGGAGAGGAGTTAGCGGAAAATAAGGCGCTGTTCTGGATGGATAAAGTAATGACGATTGCAGCAAGATTAAAGCAGATAGTGATAGATAATCAGTCAATGGGTGTGCAGATAAAGGGTAAATAAGTCAGACCTCATTGATACCTGTTTGCCTGATATGCATTACGAACTTAAGAGAGGCGCCCATTGTGTTACATAAGGGGCTTATGTGCGTTATACACATAATACTCCTTCTGGGAATAAGTCCTGCTTAATTTTTAATCAGTGCAGGGTGTAAAATCATAACTAATTGTTTTTATTAAGGTTAATGGTGTGATTAAATTGTGAACAATCTGTTACATAAGGTATAAAACGAAAGAATTAGAGCTGATTTCAAGCTGTTATCAACAGACTTATCCACAGGGAAAGTGGATAAGTCTTTAATGTTATAAAATACAATGAGTTACAAGTATTAGATTAATGTGATACTTTAACTTTGTCTGTTAAGCGTGAAGTTAATGCGTCGAATAATCTTCAAATAAGCTGCAAATTATCCATTCAAGGAAATACTTATACACATAGCTGTTAATTTATTTAAAGAAGAAGTTAAAACTACTGTATATATAGTGTTTAATTGTACTGTCTCTGCTAACTCATTGTATTTAATCGTTTTTTTGTGTGGTTAAAAAGTAATCAAAATGTTCAATATCACGCTGGAATCAGCAATTTTCGGTTTAATCTGTAGGTTCTCCACAGAGTTATCCACAGCTTCTGTGGAAAAAATTAATAATTCTGTAATATTTAAATATGTCAAAGTTTATTTTTTAAAATGCAAGTCTCCAATTTGGCACCATTCACTGGCACAATACACAGATGTCTAAGCCTTTAATTGCACGCATTGCTGTCCCCGTTCCCCTATATAGTCTATTTGATTATTTGATTCCGCCAGAGCTTGGACAAATACCCGTAGAGGGTTGTCGAGTGATGGTGCAGTTTGGCCGGAAACAGCTGGTTGGTTTAGTGTTATCAGTGGTAGATGAGTCGGCATTTCCAGTATCAAAGTTGAAACCACTTATTGAAATTATTGATATTGAACCGGTGTTATCAGCGGATTTAATTAAATTGCTCAAATGGTCAGCCAGTTACTACCACCATCCTTTGGGAGATGTGATCTTCAGTGCGCTGCCCAAACGACTTAGAGAAGGTGCTGCGGCTGAGCTAAAGTCTGAAAATCACTGGTCTCTAACTGAGGTTGGGCGTAACCAGAAAATAGAAAAACTGAGCCGAGCGCCTAAACAGGCAGCTTTATTATCCTATTTACAAAATTCATCGGCACATGAGGTTAATGCAGATCAGTTAAATGAAGGCTGGGAAAACTGGCGCACACCAATAAAGGCGTTAATAGAAAAATCACTGGTAGAGGTGGTTCAGAAAGTTCAAACGGTTGTTACATCGTCGGATGATCAAATTAAAGACAAATCAACCCATGTCTTTAACTTAAATGCACAACAGGAAAGTGCGGCAAGAGATGTTGTCCGGGCCTTAAACACATATCAGGCGTTTCTGTTGCAAGGCATTACAGGCAGTGGAAAAACAGAAGTATATTTAGATGTCATAGAACATGCGCTTGAGCAAAATCTTCAGGTACTGGTGCTGGTGCCTGAAATTAGTTTAACACCGCAGTTAACACAACGATTCACGCAAAGACTAAGCACCACCATAGCCAGCCTTCATTCAGGCCTGAATGATACGCAAAGGCATAGTGCATGGGTGTTGGCGAGTAAAGGTATTGCTCGTGTAGTCATTGGTACACGCTCTGCTTTATACACACCTATGCCCGATTTAGGATTAATTATTCTGGATGAAGAGCATGACGCCTCTTTTAAACAACAGGAAGGATTTAGATATCACGCCAGAGATTTATCTCTTGTCAGGGCGAAGAATAAAAATATTCCGGTTCTGTTGGGGTCGGCAACGCCTTCATTTGAAAGTCTTGAAAATGTAACTCGAGGTCAGTTTTCATTATTAACATTAACCGAACGAGGTGCTGTCGGTGCAACCCCACCCAGAGTTAGTCTGTTAGATGTTTGTCGTCGACCTATGGAAGATGGAATATCAGATAAGTTATTTAATAAAATTGAGGAACATTTAAATAATGATGGTCAGGTTTTACTGTTTTTAAATCGACGTGGTTATGCGCCATTATTAATGTGTCACGAATGCGGCTGGACAACAGAATGTCAGCGTTGTGATGCGAACATGACCTTGCATCATCATAACCAGCGTTTGCGTTGTCATCATTGTGGTTATGAAAAAAAAGCACCAACGCAGTGCCCAGACTGTAATCATGAAAGTTTATATATACCCGGTGCGGGTACAGAAAGGATTGAGGTTGCGCTTACAGAAAAATTTCCCTCGGTTGTCATTAGTCGAATAGACAGAGACACCACAAGGCGTAAAGGCGAATTAGATAAAAAGTTAAATCAGGCAAGATCTGGAGAAGCCAGAATACTGATTGGTACCCAAATGCTTGCTAAGGGGCATGACTTTCCAAATGTAACACTGGTTGGAATTTTAAACGCAGATCAAGGTTTGTTCAGTGCTGATTTTCGTGGAACAGAGCACATGGCGCAACTGGTAGTACAGGTATCGGGCCGTGCAGGAAGAGGGGAAAAGGCAGGTGAAGTCATTATACAAACGCATCATCCTGAGCACCCTTTATTACATACCTTGCTGGAAAGTGGTTATGGCGGCTTTGCAAAAACCGCATTAATTGAGCGTAAGCAGGCTAATTTCCCGCCGTTTAGTTATATGGTTATTGTGCGTTGTGAATCAATGCATAAGGAACAGGGTATTGAGTTTTTAAATGAATGCAGGCAAACGCTTAATTATGAAGGGGTAGAGCTGTTTGGCCCTATACCTGCACCAATGGAGCGACGAGCAGGTCGTTATCGTTGGCAATTGATTTTACTATCGAATGAGAGAAAAAAATTACATGCAATATTGCGGCATTGGGTGCCGGGTATTCATAAGTTAAAAACAGCAAACAAAGTCAGGTGGTCGATTGATGTTGATCCCCAGGATATGTTTTAGCCTTTAGATTTATAAATATTGAATAGAAAAAATATTATTTTTCTATTTCCTGTTGATTGTCTAGTGACATGAAAACCAGTTTAATAATTAACAAAATCAGCGGCGTGCCATGCATCAACAAATCAAAAATATCGATGGGTTTACTTAAGCTGCCATCACTCAACATTTTTAATTTTTCCCATAAATGAGGTTCTGGAACAAAGGGTGCCAGCCCCAGAAAAAGAGCTGCAATCACCAGCGTTGATGTTGGTATTTTAAATAGAAGTTTTTTCATAGTTTAGTTCGTTTGTATAAATTGTATCATCGATAAAGGTGAGATCCTGACCTTAAAAAAGGATTCGGTCTTTGTGTTTTAGCTGTTTTCAGGTGACGCTGTTTTATTAACAAAGTTACCGTTTTTGCTATTAAAATCCATCAAAAAATAAATATCTTTAGCAGAATGATCGTGGTCAGAAAAATTTCAGCGCGATGTCAGTTTACTGTGAGCTAATGGTTGAATGCCCAATGTTTATGCGCCAATTACTCGATCTATATTAGAGTTTGATGAATTTAGAGTCAATAAAATATAAATATAGTGTCTATTTGTGGTTAATAGAGGCCGCGCTTTGGCTTTTCGGCTGAACGGTATTGCCCATGACTATAAGTCACACAAACAGGGTCTATACTGGGGTTTCAGGAAGATGAACCTGGTATGAGCTGCCCTGCATGGGGGCTTATTGGTGTTATAAGTTATAATTACATATACATAAAATTATAATATGTTAATATACGCCACCAAATTTTAATTGACCAGTTATTGCTCCCCCAGGTTGTATCCGATAAGAGCGCCTATCTGGTCTAATATTCAAGACATCTATGGAGTCGAGCTATGACCACTGGTATGAAATTAAAGCAGTTCCTGCTACATGAAAAGCGTGCGGGTGTAGAACTGCCCTATGACCTAATTGAGTTGATTCACGAAGTTAGCATCACGTGTAAAGAAATTGCGGCGACGGTTAGTCGTGGTGAGCTTTCTGGCGTATTAGGCGTAGCTGGTTCAGAAAATGTACAGGGTGAAACTCAGAAAGAGCTGGATATCATTACTAATGATATTATGGCTGATCACCTTAGTGTGAGTGGCCTGGTTGCAGGCATGGGTTCTGAGGAAATTGATGATCCCATCGATGTGCCTTCTAAAGAACGTGGCGAGTACTTATTAATGTTTGATCCATTAGATGGTTCATCAAATATTGATGTAAATATTTCTGTCGGTACGATTTTCTCTGTATTAAAAGCACCATTTGGCTGTAAAGAAACACCTAAGCTTAATGATTACCTGCAAAATGGCGATCAGCAAAAAGCAGCTGGTTTCGTAGTATATGGTCCTTCAACGGTATTTGTACTAACAACTGGCCAGGGTGTAAACATGTTTACTCTGGACAACACTATTGGTGAGTTTGTATTAACGACTGAAGGTGTATCTATTCCTGAAGAGACAACTGAGTACGCTATTAACATGGCAAACCGTCGTTTCTGGGATGAGCCAATGAAGCAATACATTGAAGACTGCCAGATGGGTGAAGATGGCCCATTAGGCAAGCGTTACAATATGCGTTGGGTTGCTTCAATGGTAGCTGAAGTTTACCGTATCCTTATTCGTGGTGGCATTTTCATGTACCCGTTTGATAATCGTGATCCATCAAAGGCGGGTAAATTACGTCTAATGTACGAAGCAAACCCAATGGGTTTCATTATTGAGCAGGCAGGCGGTATGGCGTCTACTGGTCACGGTCGTATTATGGAAGTTGATTCAACTGGCCTTCATCAGCGTGTACCTGTTGTGCTGGGTTCAGCAGCTGAAGTTAAAAAGGTTGAGGAATACCATTTAAAGGGTGAAAAGGCTGCTTAATGATTGATTAATCAATCATAGGGAGTCGAAGCCCCGGACAAGAAAGTTAGATAAAAAAAGCCAGGTACTATCTGGCTTTTTTTATGGGCTTTAAAATTATTTAATGAATTTTTTTATACTCTTCAAACAGGGCAAGTGCCTGTTATCTCGTTCCCACGCTCTTGCGTGGGAATGCATAAGAAACTGACAGTATTTCGTTTATTTCAAAGCGAGTTATAAATACCATGTAGTCATAGAGAAAGCTTTTATAAAGAAAGTACTGTGTTTCTAATCGCGTGGACAAATTTTAGATAGATAGAAAACGGCCAACCCTATGCATTCCCACGCGGGAGCATAGGAACGAGTTAAGATAAAAAGCCAGATACTATCTGGCTTTTTTTATGGGCTTTAAAATTATTTAATGAATTTTTTTTATACTCTTCAAACAGGGCAAGTGCCTGTTATCTCGTTCCCACGCTCTTGCGTGGGAATGCATAAGAAACTGACAGTATTTCGTTTATTTCAAAGCGAGTTATAAATACCATGTAGTCATAGAGAAAGCTTTTATAAAGAAAGTACTGTGTTTCTAATCGCGTGGACAAATTTTAGATAGATAAAAAACGGCCAACCCTATGCATTCCCACGCGGGAGCATAGGAACGAGTTAAGATAAAAAGCCAGATACTATCTGGCTTTATTTATGGGCTTTAAAATTATTTAATGAATTTTTTTTTATACTCTTCAAGCAGGGCAAGTGCCTGTTGCTGATCACTCTTATTTAGACGTTTAAAGGTAAAGCGCGAGTTTTTGTCTGCATTTTCATTGTTCTGTATGGCGGCAAGCTTAAACCATACATAGGCCATGATTTTGTCCTGTTTAGTGCCCTGGCCTTTAAAATATAAACGGCCTAAATTGGCCTGCGCATCAACAGCCCCTTTTCTTGCTGCTTTATCGTACCAGCGAAATGCCTCAGCCAGATTTTTAGGCACGCCTTTGCCCACTTCATGTACGTAACCCAGATTGTACATAGAAGATATATTGTCATTCTCTGCGCCGCGGTAATACCAGCGTAGTGCCAGGGCATCATCTTTATTTAGTCCTTTTCCATAGGCATAAAATTGAGCAAGGTAATAACAGGCTGCGCCGTGATTTTTAAGTGCTGCCTGGCGTAACCAGTTTTCGGCGAGTATTAAATCTTCTTTTACGTCTTTACCATCTGTATAGAGTTTACCCAGACGAAACTGAGCATCAGCATCTTCTTGTTGAGCCGCCATGGTTAACCACTTAATCGCTAGCTCAATATTTTTTTCAACACCGCGACCATCGTTATACATAACCCCGAGGTTGTATTGAATTTCACGATCACCAGATTCAGCTAATGGCGTCCAGAAACTCAGGGCTAGTTTGTAATCCCCATTTTTAAATGCATCTAATCCATCTTCGCGCTCACCGGCATAACCGTTGAGAGGCAAGTAAATTAATGTATAAGTTAGAAGTGTTATTAACGATTTTTTTAGCATATCTGTTTTTGTTGATACTGCTTCACCTGATGTAAAAAGTGCTCACATTGTGACTGATTTAATAAAGCCTGTTCATCTATTATCGGCAGATTCGGGTAATGCTGTAGCATAGCCTGTGCGAAAACCCCCATTGTAGAGTCGGTGATTTCGCCCAGGTTGTTAAACAGGGGAATATCCTTAATTCCGCAACTAGGTGATTTGCTTTTAAATATATAACCGTGAATGGCGCTTAATTGTGACGGATATTGCTGACAGTATTGGTTTATGTTGGCCGTGATGTCAATTGACGGGTCATCGCGTCCACGTACTTCTATATGATCGAGACTACCATAGAGCTGAACTGCTGGTCGGGGCACGCTCAGGCCGATTTCTACCTCGGGGCACACAGTGATTACATCAAAATATTGAGTAATAAAATTAAGCAGGTCCGGGTACTGTTTGATTATTGCATCATACCGTACCCTTTCACCGAGCAAGCATTTACTTACTGCGATAAGGGGTTTTGTAGTTATCGGTTTGAGCCCATTTTTATAGCTCTCTCACAGGTTTTATTGGCTTCTACAGCCTGCAAGCCTGCGTCCCAGCCAGGCATGGTTTCTGGCCAGCCGAAGCTGTGTTGAATAATTAATTCACTCAGGGCATTAATGTGAAAGTCACTTGCATTAAGGCAGGGGATATAATCAAACTCAACTCCACCACGATTTAAAAATAACTCACGATTTTCTATATTAATTTCTTCGAGGGTTTCCAGGCAATCAGCAGAGAAACCGGGGCATACGACATCAACAGCTTTGACACCTTGGTGGGCAAGCTGTTTCATGGTGATGTCGGTATAGGGTTGTAGCCACTCTTCACGACCCACTCGTGATTGAAAAGTGACTTTCCATTTAGTGTCTTTTAGAAGTAACTTTTCGGCAACAAGTCTGGCGGTCTTCTGGCAGTGACAGAAGTAAGGGTCACCATTTTCAATATAACTTTTAGGGATGCCATGAAAAGAAAAAATCAGCATATCCGGTTTTCTGTCGCGGTTGCTCCAGTGGTTAATAATGGTTTTTGCCAGGGCATCGATATAAGCGGGTTGGTCATGGTAGCTATTAATAAAACGCATATCCGGTAACCAGCGCCAGTTTTGCAGTTCACGTGTAACCGCATCAAAAACTGAAGCGGTTGTAGTGGCGGAATACTGTGGGTACATAGGTAAAATGATAAATCGTTTCGCACCCGCGGACCTTAAACCCTGTAAACATTCAGAAATTGAGGGTTTTCCATAACGCATAGCAACATCAACAATAACTCCGCCGCGTATTTTTGATTGCAGCTTTTTTTCGACTTTTTGTGCCTGCTGTTTGGAAATACGTATCAGGGGAGAGCCTTCATCGGTCCACACTTTTTTATACATAGCCGCTGTTTTTCGTGGTCTGAATCGAAGAATAAACCCATGAAGAATAAGCCACCAAAGTGGCCGGGGTGTTTCTACGACGCGAGGATCCCATAAAAATTCAGCCAGATATTTACGCACGGCTTTTTCTGTTGGGGCAGATGGAGAGCCCAGGTTTACAAGTAAAACACCCAGGCGCTCTTTAGAGCCGTGGGTGTAATTTGGGTGATTTAAATAGCGTGACATTGATTACAACTTATAAAATAGTTATTTTTGTGATTATATTGGCGCATTTTTAGTTTTTTTACATTCAAGACTGAGAGTTCTGGTTGTATAATAGCTCGCTAATTTTCGACCTTACAAGTGTTTTGGTTAGATTTTTTACTGAACTAATTATAGCTCAGCTATAAAAAACTGTTTTAAACCTATAATTACACTGCAAAAGCAGGAGCTTAAGAATGCCAATACGACTGGCAATACCAAATGAAATCGCAGAGGGTGAGCGACGCATCGCTTGTGACCCAGTGGTTGCTAAAAAATTATTAGAGATGGGTGTGGATGTCCGAATGCAAACAGGTGCCGCGGCATCTGCGCATTTCGCGGATGAGCAGTTTGAGGGTGTGACTCTGATTGAGTCTGCTGAAGAATTATATAAAGACGCCGATGTGATCTTTAAAGTTCAGCCACCTACGCTTGATGAGCTAAACATGATGAAAGATGGTTGTGTGATTACAAGCTTTATGGCGCCACACAAAAACCAGGATCTCACAAAAGCCATGTGTGATAAAAAGGTAACCAGTCTTGCTATGGAACTGGTGCCACGTATTACACGTGCCCAGTCTATGGATGCCTTATCATCTCAGGCAGGTATCGCCGGTTATAAAGGTGTGATTATGGGGGCTGATAAAGCCTCGGTATTCTTCCCGATGTTAACAACTGCAGCAGGTACTATTCGCCCGGCCAGAGTATTAGTTATTGGTGCGGGTGTTGCCGGTTTACAGGCTATTGCAACGGCAAAACGTTTAGGTGCGATCGTAGAAGCTTATGATGTGCGCTCGGCGACTAAAGAGCAGTGTGAATCATTAGGCGCAAAGTTTGTTGATACCGGTGTAAGCGCTGACGGAGAAGGCGGTTATGCTCGTGAGTTAACCGATGATGAAAAACAGCAACAGCAAGATGTATTAGATAAGCATATTGCCATGTCAGATGTCATTGTCACGACTGCGGCTATTCCGGGGCGTCCATCACCAAAAATTATCAGTGCGGCTGTAGTTGCTAATATGAAAGTCGGTTCAGTCATTGTCGACCTGGCTTCTGAAGGCGGCGGCAACTGTGAATTAACCAAACCTGGTGAAACAGTTGATTTTGAAGGTCGTGTAACAATTTTAGGGCCATTGAATGTGGCTTCTCAAGTGCCGATTCATGCAAGTGAAATGTACGCTAAAAACTGTTTTAACTTATTGTCACCGTTCATTAATGAGGGTGAGCTTGAGCTTGATTGGGAAGATGAGGTAATAAAAAATACCGCTTTAACTCATGACGGCGAAATTAAAGCAGAACGTTATAAGGAAGGGACTAACTCATGATAGAAATTGGTGGCTTTACTGCCCTTTATATATTTATGTTATCGGCCTTTACGGGTTATGAAGTCATAAGCCGTGTACCGGTTATATTACACACGCCTATGATGTCAGGTTCTAACTTTATCCATGGCATCGTTTTAGTGGGAGCCATCGTCGTGATGGCAGGCGCACAAACCGTGTTGGAACAAGCGATCGGTTTTATCGCAGTTGCCTTGTCGGCTGGTAATGCAGTGGGTGGTTATGTGGCAACCGTACGGATGCTGGAAATGTTTAATCCAAAAGATAAGAAGGGCGAAGCCTAATGGATATTTTTATACAGGTAGTTTATTTCGTTGCCGCAGTTCTTTTCATCTTAGGTTTGAAAAAGATGAGTTCTCCAGTGACTGCAACTGGCGGTATTGTCTGGGCTGGTATCGGTATGGTTGCGGCTTCATTAGTTGCCTTTTTTGAACCCCATGTTTTAGATCATATTGATAATCTGGTATTAATTATCATTGCAATCGGAGTAGGTGCAGCTGCTGCTTATATTTCAGCAAAACGTGTGCAAATGACGGATATGCCGCAGATGATCGCTATCTATAACGGTATGGGTGGCGGCGCTGCCGCTGCTATTGCTGCAGTCGCACTTGTAAAGAAAGCCAGTGGAACAGAAATTCCAGGGCATGAGTTAAGCGGATCTATTCAGATTTTAGCGGTTATTGGTGCCCTGATTGGTGCAATCTCATTTTCTGGTTCTGCAATCGCGTTTGCCAAGTTACAGGGTTTAATGAAGAAAACGATTCGCTTGCCAATGCACATGATCATTAACTTAGGGTTATTTGTTTTAACTCTGATTGCAGGTGCCATCATAGGCTTCAGTGATGATGTCAGCATACAACTGGTTTTGTTGTTCTTTATCATGGCATTAGTATTTGGTGTGTTATTTACTACACCAATAGGCGGTGCCGATATGCCAGTGGTTATTTCACTGTTCAATGCATTAACCGGTTTAGCCGTTGCATTTGAGGGCTTTGTGTTAGGTAATGCAGCGATGATTATCGCTGGTACGGTTGTAGGCTCTGCGGGTACGTTGTTAACTCAGTTAATGGCTAAAGCCATGAATCGTCCGATTAGTAATATTCTATTTGCCAGCTTTGGTTCTGATGGTGGTGATGCTGCTGAGGAAGATATCGAGGGCAGCATGAAAGAAGTTCAGGGTACTGATGCCGCTATCATGATGGCATATGCTGAAAAAGTAATTATTGTGCCGGGTTACGGTATGGCGGTTGCACAGGCTCAGCATAAAGTATCTGAATTAACTAAATTGTTAGAAGCGCGTGGCGTGAAAGTGATGTTTGCTATTCACCCGGTAGCGGGTCGTATGCCAGGTCATATGAACGTGTTATTAGCTGAAGCCGGAATAGACTACGATAAAATACTGGATCTGGATGAGGTTAACCCTGAGTTCCCAACGGCTGATGTCGCTTTAGTTATTGGAGCCAACGACGTTGTGAACCCGGTTGCTCGTTCTAACCCAGAAAGCCCAATATACGGCATGCCGATACTGGATGCGGATATGGCTAAAAACTGTATTGTTATCAAGCGTGGTAAAGGTTCGGGCTTCTCTGGAATAGAAAATCATCTGTTCTATGCCGATAACACACGTATGTTATATGGTGATGGTCAGAAAGCTGTTGGTGAGCTAATTTCAGGTATTAAAGAGATGTAAAGTGTATTCAGGCTGGATTTATCCAGCCTGAATAACATAGTTTGTGATAATAAAGTTTGTTTCTTCGTATATACTCAGTATTCAAATGTTAAGAATTAAATAGAATTATTAAGAGATAATCGTGAAACAGCCAAATAGTGAAGTATTAAATTTATCGAAAACAGGCAAGAAGCTGATGAGACAGCGGCGCTTTAACGACGCTGAAAAAGTATTTATGGAAGCGCTTGGGATCGAGCCCGCTAATAGTTATGTGTTGGTAGGACTGGGTGATCTGTTTAGATTGTCTAATGACTTTAATAAAGCGATTGGTTTTTATACCCGATTATTAAAATCTGATGAATCGAATGTATTTGCATTACGCGGCATCGGTGATTGTTTCCGTGGATTACGTCAGTCAGAAAAAGCAGTTGAGTTCTGGGCCCGGTATTTAGAAATTAATCGGGGTGATGTGCATGTGATGGTGCGTCTGGCAGATGCTTATAAAAGCATGGACATGATGGACAAAGCTGAACAGATATACATTGAATCTATTAAAATTCAGCCCCATGACCGTTATGCGTTGATGGGGCTGGGCAACTTATATTATAAAAATCGTGAAGATGATAAAGCACTGGGTTATTTTGAAACCCTGTTATCGTTAGATGAAAATTATGTTGCCGTACTCACAATGGTTGGCAATATTTATCAGCGCAGAAGTGATTATGCAAATGCTGAAAAATATTATCGCAAAGCAACCGAGTTAGAACCGGATAATTCATATGCATTATATGGTTTAGGTAACTGCCAACGTGGTGCTGGCCATATTGAAGAAGCAATTGACCTTTGGGGTCAAATCCTGGATAAAGAACCATACAATCAAAATATACTTAGTCGTTTAGGTGATGCCTGGATGAGTAAGGATGAATCAGATAAAGCACGAGAACTTTATGAGCGTAGCCTTGATTTAGGTTTTGATGCATTTGCACTTATCGGTATGTGTCGTATTTACCGTGAGAAGGGTGACTTTGTTGAAGCCGAGGCGTGTTGTAATCGAGTGTTGATGGAAAAACCTGGTTTTGAACGCGCTATTGAAGAGTTGTCTTTGGCTTTGATTGATAAAGATCACGCTAGTAAGAGTTAATTTGTAATTTTTTGTTTTCGGCTGTTTAAGCTTTAGTAAGCTCCTGGCTTTATGGGAACGTGAATTCTGTGTAGTCGCTGCGCTGGCGACTTACTTTTCTCTATGAAAGCCGTCCAGGCTTATCGTGACTTAAAATCACATCAACCCGAAGCTTCAAAAGAAAACTTCAACCTAATACCGTCATACCCGAGAAGATCCTCTGGAAAGATCTTCAATATGCTAAGCATAGCCTGTAAGGCGTAGGGCAGGAGCCCGAAGTAATGCTTGTGTCGGGTATCCAGTGACGTTGAGCGGGTAATTGGTGCCAGAGCACAATACTCTCTAATATTAGAAACAATTGATCTCTGGCACCAATTAATTTGGCACCAATTAACTTAAGACTTTTTCACGTGCCTGGACTTAAGCTTTAACCCGCCTAACCCCGGAATTTTGCAGTCAATATCATGATCCGCATTCTCGGCAGGATCAATCAAGCGAATATTTTTAACCTTAGTACCCACCTTAACCACCGATGAAGAGCCCTTTATTTTTAAATCTTTTGCAACAATAACCGAGTCGCCACTTTTCAAAATATTGCCGTTCATATCTCGCACTAACGACTCATCGAGCGATTCATCTTTAGGCCACTCATGCCCGCATGATGGACAGGTAAACATCTCCCCATCTTCATAGGTATATTCGGAATCACATTCAGGGCATTTAGGTAAAGTCATAATATTCAACATTCTTGAAATAAGTAACGCTATTGTAATAGTTAACTGCGTTTAAATAAAATTAATTAGAGTTTTGACTCTGACGCCAAATACTCTCGTTTGAACTGTGCGTTTTTTTGCACTGCGATTTAAAAGTCTTGATAGGATATATAGATTGACCATTTATTGTGTATAGAACATGATTAATATAAATATTGCGAGCCACAGTATTCAATCATAACTATATGGAATTTTCTTAATTCATTGATCAAACGATTGTATTCAGGGTAGTGAATTTCGCTTGTGAGATAAGCTTCACACTCAAGTGTAGGAACTCTGTTTTTTATTTTTTTGACAATGTCATCTCCGCTTTATCACTACCATGTTTATAAATGTTAAAGTGACACATATCTCATGATGCACTTAAAATAAGTGTTCTCTTGTCCTTAGCCCATGTTGATATGTCATTTTTTGTTAAGCCCGCATGTAATGCCCCATCATAAATCACTCCAGTTTTAATTTTTTCGTTATGTGCTGTAGAATATTTTTTTTAAAAAAGTAATCAGGGGTGATACGCAAATGACATGCTTGTCCAAAGGTATGAAATTAATATAAGTGGAGTGTATTGAATATATTGTCCCTAACACTCTAATAACTGGATGGAAACTCGTAGTGATCTCGATTATTGCATTGCTTAGTCATGTTCATTAAACTGAGTAGTTTTCAAGCAGTGGATTATTGGTCCGGACGATTAACTTGTATGCTTCAATTCTCTGAAGAAAAGATTAAAATTAAGCTCGGAACTTGTTAGGTTTTTTAATATATTTTCAGTAAACATAAATTATGTATTTGTTAGCTACTATGAATATGGTTTTATTTTTTATGATCTTTGCTCTTATTGGCTTTAATTATTGAAGCCAACGCAATTGCCTCAAAAACTAAACCTAATATTCCAAATGCCGTTCCTAATGCGGCACTGGTAGCATACAAAGCAAATGCAATTATTACACATAGAGCAGCTATTAAATGTAAATTCATTATATTTTTGTAACCCTAATAGTTAATTAGACAGATAGTGTATATTGAATATTCTGTCTATGTTTTATCATAAATTAGCATAAAATCTGGAACAGATCTTGGTATTTGTTTAAAGTTATGTTTTTTTCAATGAATATAGTGGGCTCTAAACTAAATATGCTTCATTTTTTATCGTTTAATTAAGGTTGTTAAAGAATTGTTATGTTCTGAACACGCATATTAGAATCAGATTATTTAGATTATACAAGAGGTGGTTTCTTTTGATTAAAAGTTCTCAATTTAAGTAAGCCTTGCTTCACTCTTCGATCCTGCACTTTCTGGGTTAACTTTTGCTTAAAGATCCCGCCTTGAAGAATCGCTGATGGCTTTTGGGGTTTATTCATTGACATGCCATCCAGCTGCTTCTCATTTGCAGCCATCTCATTACCTTTGCCTGAAGATAGATTGGCGGATAGTCTTTGTTCTATCCTAAATGAATTAACTACATTATCACCTTCTATGATGTCAACGTAGATACCTACAGGGGTAGATGCTTTATCGAATTCGGTTTCACCGTCGAGATAGATAATGGAAGCCTGGTATTTAAGCTCTTCGTGGCTATTCATTGCAAGGCCCCTTGCATTCGTTGCAAATTTTTTCCAGTCTGCATTGTTATGAAAACCTGCCCAGAGGGGAATAATATTAAATGGAACAACAGGTCCCCCTAGTTCCAGTGCCATAATGAAATCCTTATGCATATCCGGGCGTCCTGATTTTATTACATTGCCTTTCATGAAATTTCGACTTTTAACAGAGGCAGAAACTGAAAACTGACTGATAGGATCAGGCGTATTTGGGTGTGCATCAGCTTCGGTCACTTCGATGACGCCTTCTACATAAACAGGGCGTTCAAATACCGGGATGCGAGCATAAAACCAGCCCATTGTCTCAATGATAATCTCGACGGGCTTATCACGTTTTTTATCTTTTATTTTTTCATCAAATTTATAGGAAGTTGTTTCTATCACTTCATACATATGCTTTATCTCCTTGCAAGCAAAAAATGAGAGCCTTAATTAACTTATATCGGCAATTTTAAATTATAAGTTAATGTTTAGTTTTTGTAACTCATATTGTTAACATGGCTGTGTCTGTAAAATCTTGTCTATTAAATAGATCTGTTGCTTTTATTGCGCAGTCCGTAAAACTAAAATAATTGAAAGTAAGTTGCCAGCGCAGCGACTACACAGAAATCAAATTCTCAAAAAATTAAGAGCTTGCTAAAACTTAAACAGCTGAAAACCACAAAAAATAATAAATGGTTATGGACTAAAAAAATTAAAGGTTAATAGCAAATAAAACTAACCTTTTAAAAGCGTACCAACCCCTTCATCTGTCAAAAGCTCAAGCAACACCGCATGCTCAACTCGTCCATCAATAATATGAGATGTCTTAACACCAGACTTAACCGCATCCAGAGCACAATTTACCTTAGGCAGCATGCCGCCATGAATTGTGCCATCAGAGATATAGTCGTCAACTTCTTTGGTGCTTAAACCCGTTAATAAATTTTCCTGTTTATCTAAAATACCAACGGTATTTGTAAGCAATAATAATTTTTCAGCGCCTAAAACTGTGGCAAGTTTACCCGCAACAAGATCAGCGTTTATATTGTAAGACTCACCATTTTCACCAACACCAATAGGCGCAATGACAGGAATAAAATTGTCATCATCAAGCATAGAAACCACAGATGGATCTATTGTTTGCACTTCACCAACATGACCAAGGTCTATTAGTTCAGGTACATCATCAACATTAGATGTCATTTCCATCTTGGTCGCTCGAATCAGGCTACCGTCTTTACCGGTAAGGCCAACAGCACGTCCGCCTTGCTGGTTAATCATGGTCACTATACTTTTATTAACCAGACCGCCCAAAACCATCTCAACTATATCCATGGTCTCAGTATCAGTTACCCGCATGCCCTGAATAAATTTTGATTCTTTACCAACTCGTTCAAGCAGGCTTGCAATTTGTGGTCCGCCACCGTGTACAACAACTGGATTAACACCAACCTGTTTTAGTAAGACGATATCTCTTGCGAAACCGATTTTAAGATTATCATCCGTCATGGCGTTTCCACCATACTTTATGACGATGGTTTTACCATTTAATTTTTGAATGTAAGGTAAAGCCTCGGAGAGAACTTTAACTACAGAGCTGGCTTTTGAGTTATCCATGATATTTACTTATAACAGGTTGTGAAGTTGCCTGACATTTAAATAAATTTATAGCAGAGTATAAGAGTATTTAAATGTCAGGAGTATTTTAAAAGCTTAAATTGATTGAGCTATCGGTGGCCAATATTTGTTGGCGAAAGTTCTCCTGAACCTCTGACAGAGAATTTTCATCTTCAGCTTCAAAACGTAACACTAAACAAGGTGTTGTGTTAGAGGGGCGAATTAAACCCCAGCCTTTATCCCATGTTACACGCATACCATCAATCGTGGATATTTCAGCATCACCAAACTTGGCGGTGTTTTTGAATTTATCCATGAAAGTATGGTGCTCACCTTCTTCAAATGTAATTTGAATTTCAGGTGTATTGTAACTATCAGGCAGGGCATTAAATATTTCAGAAGTTGAACCTTCTTTTTTGCTTAAAATTTCAAGCATACGTGCTGCACTATATAAACCATCATCGAAACCGTACCAGCGTTCTTTGAAGAAAATATGCCCTGACATTTCACCCGCAAGAGCAGCACCGGTCTCTTTCATTTTAGCTTTTATTAAAGAGTGGCCGGTTTTCCACATTAATTCTTTTCCACCCATTTTGGTGATTTCTTTGCCTAAATTATAACTGGATTTAATATCGTAAATAATTAATGCACCGGGTACGCGAGATAATACATCTTCGGAGTACAAAATCATTTGTCGATCAGGCCAGATAATATTCTGTTTGTCATCAATAACGCCAACTCGATCTCCGTCACCGTCAAAGGCAAGACCTAATTCTAGATCATTTTCTTTTATGGATGCACAAACATCCTTCAGGTTTTCAAGTTTGCTTGGATCAGGGTGGTGATTAGGGAAGGTTCCGTCCACATCACAAAATAATTCAGTGACTTCACAGCCTAGTTTTTTAAATAATTTAGTTGCAATAACACCAGCTACACCATTGCCGCAGTCGACAGCAATTTTCATTGGGCGGGCAAGTTTAACATCAGAGACAATTCGCTCTAAATAAATATCAAGTAAAGCCTCTTCACGATAGCCGCCACTTCCTTTATTAAAATCAGCTGACTCAATTAAGTTGTAAAGGCCGGTAATGTCATCACCATAGAGAGTTTTTCCGCCCATCGACATTTTAAGGCCGTTGTATTCAGGAGGATTATGGCTACCAGTAACCATTATGCCTGTACCGGTATTTAAATGGTGTGTTGAGAAATATAAAACGGGAGTCGGTACCATTCCCACATCAATAACATCACAGCCACCGGCATTCAAACCTTCAGTTAAGGCAATAGATAACTCTTTGCTGTGTAATCGGCCGTCTCTTCCAATGCAAACTTCTTTTATATTCTGTTTGTTACATTCAGTAGCAAATGCCTGACCAACCAGACGTACTGTGTCGGCTGTTAAATCTGTCGCAACAATGCCACGGATATCATACATTTTAAAAATAGCTGGGTTTATCTTACTCATGAACAAATTCTTCCTGATAACGTATATATCTATAAATATTAATATTGTTACTTATGGCCTGAATGGCCAAAACCACCATCACCTCTATCGCTGTCACTAAACTCGTCAACAGTTTCAAATTTAACCTGTGCAACTGGCAGGATAACTAATTGTGCAATTCGGTCACCGGCATCTATGGTGAATTGGGTGTTGCCTCTATTCCAGCAGGAAACAAATAATTGACCCTGATAATCTGAGTCAATTAGACCGACCAGGTTACCTAAAACAATACCGTGCTTATGTCCTAAACCTGAACGGGGTAAAATAGTGGCCGCATAACCCGGGTCAGCAATGTGAATCGCAATACCGGTTGGAATTAATTCAGTATCACCTGGTTTTAGTGTTAACGTGCCATCAATGCAGGCGCGTAAGTCCATACCAGCTGAGCCACTGGTTGCATATTCGGGTAATGGAATTTCTGAACCAATACGTGGGTCGAGTATTTTAAGTTGTAGTTTTTTCATAATATTTCTTTGCTAATAATGCCAATAACTGTCTGGCTAGTTGTGTTTTTCGGCCGTGCTCTAATATAACTTCACCACCGTTCCAGTGCACTTGTAGTGCATTGTATTCACTATTAAAGCCTGTGTCTTGTTCCGTCTGGTTTTCTTCATGATTGGCTACCTGATTGGCTGCAATCATATTAAGTTTTTTGTTTTTCAATTTTAACAGAGCGAAGTCTTTTATGTTTTCTGTTTCAGCGGCAAAACCTAATGTAAAAGGTGGATTTTTCAGTGTTGCCACTTCTTTTAAAATATCCGGATTTGGGCTTAATGAAATATTTAACTCGTCAGTGGTTTTTTTAATTTTTTGAATCTGAGGGTTAAGTGGTCGATAGTCAGCCACAGCTGCAGTAGCTATAAACACATCTTGTTCAGTGATATCACTCATTACGGCCCGATGCATTTGTAGAGCGGTTTCAACATCAGTGCGTTGACAGTGTTGAGGTGTAGATAAATGTACCGGGCCCGCGATAAGAGTGACAATAGCTCCCTGTTCAATGGCCGCTTCAGCTATGGCAAATCCCATGCGACCTGAGCTGCGGTTACCTATATATCGCACAGGGTCGATCGGTTCATAAGTAGGCCCGGCGGTGATCATGATTTTAAGGCCCTGTAAAAGCCCCGACCTAAATAAGTTTGAGCAGGCGATAACCAGTTGCTCTGTTTCTAGCAGCCGACCTTCACCAGTTTCACCACAGGCCTGGAGGCCGGAGTCGGGGCCAAATATTTCAACACCTGATTCAGAAAGGCTGTGTAAGTTCTTTTGAGTTGTATCGGCGGACCACATAACGTGGTTCATCGCAGGAGCGACAGCCATCTTTGCCTTACTGGCAAGGCAAATTGCACTAAGCAGGTCATCCGCCCGACCGGACGCTAATCGCGCAAGACTGTTAGCGGTAGCAGGTGCAATTAAAATTAAATCGGCCCAGCGAGCCAGTTCAATATGGCCCATAGCTGCCTCAGCTTCAGTATCAAGTAAGTCACTGTGAACCGGGTGGCCTGATAACGCCTGAAAAGTAAGTGGGGTGACAAATTCCATGGCAGCAGATGTCATTACTACACGTACCTGCGCACCCGCATCCTGTAGGCGCCGTACTAATTCGGCGCTTTTATAAGCGGCTATACCTCCGCAAACCCCAAGGATAATGTTTTTATTGTGTAGTGTGCTATTCATTGAGTTTTATTTTAACCTAAAAACAAGATTGTCACAGAGGCGCTGCCGTACAGAGTATAAATTAAGAGTTGAGGGTTTAATGTAGGCCCGATACAGGGTGCTGTGTTTACTCATCTAAGCGTTGGCAAGTTTAAATCGGAGGCGTAGACTCGGTATCTTCATAGAAAAAAGGATGTCTCTATGCCAATTACTGACTGGCCGCTCGCCGAGCGGCCCCGTGAAAAACTTCTGGCTAATGGTAGCCAATCCCTCTCTGATGCGGAATTGCTCGCAATTTTCCTGCGCACGGGTATTCGAGGTAAAACCGCTGTCGATTTATCAAATGACTTATTAGAGGGGTTTAGTGGTTTAAGGCAGCTGCTTAAAGCTGACCAACAGACATTCTGTCAGCACCACGGTTTAGGTACGGCGAAATATGCGCAGTTACAGGCAGTGCTGGAAATGGCCCGTCGTTATTTGAATGAAGGTTTGAAACGGGGTGACAGTTTAACCAGCCCACAGGAAACGCGACAATTTTTAAGCAGTAAACTACGCGATTATTCACATGAGGTGTTCGCAGTATTATTTCTCGACCAACGTCACCGGGTAATTCGTTTTGAAGAAATGTTTCAGGGAACAATTGATGGCGCGAGTGTCTACCCGAGAGAAGTGGTAAAAAAAGCCCTTGAGTATAATGCGGCAGCAGTGATATTTGCCCATAATCATCCGTCGGGTGTAGCTGAACCAAGTCAGTCTGATGAAAGAATTACGCAGCGCCTGAAAGAAGCTTTAGGGTTAGTGGATATTAGAGTGCTTGATCATTTTGTAGTAGGTGATGATGTAGTCTCATTTGCTGAAAGGGGTCTACTCTAAATGTAATGCAAAAAACTCGTTAGAGTAAATTTACTCATAGACGATGTGCCCGCCAATGAGCATCTCCCTCGGGGAAAGGTCGACGCTTTTTGGCGCCCTGTCCCCTTAATCCATACCACTGCGCTGATAGCGTAGAGAGCCGACTCCGTAAAACCCTTGATGGCATCACAACAGGGGACAGAGCGTGAAAGATGTTCAGTCCCCGATGGAGATGTGCATAAACAGTGCAATCTATTTCAGCTCATGACAATCTGTTGCTCGTCTCGTTCCCACGGTCCTCCGTGGGAATGCATATTAATAAAAATAATTATTGAAAATAACAGATTAACTGTATGTATTCCCACGCAGGAGCGTGGGAACAAGTTAAAGTAATGATGTAGTTAGT
>Ga0316205_10000314_pt1 | contig 100560 bp, 84 predicted proteins | sample 3monthpyrite_MG_FD_204941 | JGI IMG/M metagenome (GOLD analysis project Ga0316205, IMG submission 204941) | Microbial mat bacterial communities from mineral coupon in-situ incubated in ocean water Damariscotta River, Maine, United States -... | ecosystem: Environmental > Aquatic > Marine >... | reverse complement strand
TGTAATAGGTATTTTTTTTGATCTTATACAGAACCACATAATGGTTCTTATTCCAATGTAATATACATGGAAGAGGAACTTCTTCTAACTGCTCCAATGAAATTTTAATCCCCAAGCTTCGAAAACCAAGCTTCTCAGCGGCATCGCTCATGCCCAATAGGCTACTTCCCGCCCGTGTGGTTTCGCTCAAACTTCGCAACTCCTCAATAGGGATGCTTTTCTTAAAGTATTTCGCTACTATTTTTAAGCAAGTAGGTCCACAGTCTTTAAAATCAGCCTGTTTATAAAATGGAAAAGTTTTCAAACGCAATTTTTATTTATCCCTTGTTTTTATATTTTCTAATACCCCACTGCACTTTGTAATGTCTGTATAGTAAGTCATAAACTACCATTTCATGCAATCTGTTTTTGGATCTAAACAATCGATTCATGAGCATATGAATATAACTTCCCATGAGATTGTTTAATGTAACCTCTTTAATATCATCCAAAATAGTAGATACCGTTGTCAACGTATTTTTACTTTTTCTTTCCAAAATTTCAAGCAATGGTTTATAATCTCCAGCCGTTTCTGTTTTAAAGTCTAAGAACGTCTTCATTTTGTCTTTCTCCACTCTAAACTTTTTCTCTAATTGCTTCTTCAGAAAGCGGTTCATTCCAAACTCATTACCAAACCCAATATGCAAATTTTCTAGCAGTTTTAACTTATCATCTTCCGTAAATTTAAAATCACCTAAAAGTGAATCTATAGCTCTCACTCCAAACAACCATCGCAGCTCCTCTCCTTCGTCTCCATCAATCAAATCTAAAAATTCTGAAATCATTTTACTCTCATGAAAAAAAAGAGTTTCGGAAGACACCATTGTACTCTCGCCATATCGTTCTATTTCACGTTGATACGTATCGGCTTGCATTTTCCAAATTACATCTTCTTCAATCAATGGGGTAAACGCTTCATTGAGTGCATTAATAAGAACTGCCACATTCTCGGGGTTTGAATAATGAAATCGCACCCTAATATGATGTTTTGGGTCTGCATATCTAATAAAAAACCACTTATCTATTATTCCTTCCGAAATCAACTGTTCAGTCACAGGTTTAATAATATCTGCCAGAATTACATCAGATGTTTTTACACCCGTATAGATCTTATAATATAGCCATTCTGAACCTATGATAAACGATCTCTTCATACTATCCATTATTTGACATTGTATTTTTACTTTTTTCGCTATTATAAAAAGACACTACAACTTGGTTTGTAAATGACTTTCCGCTACTTGAGACCACGCTATCTTCGGAAAAAAGAAACTCTTTTAAGGTAAATTTCGCTCTCTTCTTAATACTATTCAACAACATTTTTACAGAAGTAAAATTTTCTGTACATACCAACAGCTCATTGTCGCCATCTACCAGTACCACAAATTTGGACACGCGTTTATCTACAACAAATTGCTTCCATGTTTTTTCAAAAGTGCTATTCTCCTTGACCGCTTTCAATATATGGTCTATTTCATCTATAGAAATATTCCAAACTGCACAATGCAAGATCACATCATTGTAGACAACTCTAGGCAAAAAATCATATTCATCCATAAAAGGCCCCCAAGAAAAACTAAGGCCGCTACGCACATTTTGAAGTTGCATACTTGCCAAAAACTGATAAATTGGAAGTGAATTATTTGAAAAATTATGGGCGTTTGTGAGGTGAGGCAACACTTCTTTATTATGCTTCTTTGATCGTAAGAATATCCCTTTATTCCGAGAATAAGAAATCATTAGGTCATCAAGAGGTAATTGATTCTCAAATGGTAAGATTGATTTGGCTAAATAGGGAATTTCATACTTTCTAAAATCTGGGCGCATGAGAATATTTCCCACTCTTGACTCTGGTAAGTGAATAATTTCAGCAAGGATTTTGTCGGGATTCATTTGAGCCTCCATATCGACAATTTCTTGGGTATACTTAAATAAATCAACATCTCCGTGACAAAATCTCCCTAAAAGATTCGCTGCACTCGAGCCGCCAATACTCGAGAATATAATTTTTTCTTCTCCATTGACGTTAGCAATTTGAACAATGGTGGACATCGTATCGGGGAGGTCATCCCAATTTTCTTCGAAGCCATCAAAGTCTGAATCCCTTAGAAGAATCTCTGTCTCTCCGCTTTCAACGCTTTTAAGTAATTTTTTCTGTAAAATGGCATGAATTGGACTCCATTTAATCTCTCTTGCGCTATTAGCCCCGCTTCTCCCAGGAAGTACAATATCATCTACTAACGGGCTCACATCCCCAGAATCTCGTCCTTGTATAAAGCCAATACCTTGTTCGACATCTAAGACTTTAGACAAAGGAGCCTCCTTGTCTTCATAACGCTCTTGAAAAGCCGTGCTAAACTTAGAGAGTACTGTTTCATGATGCTGAAGGGTCATCTTATTGAGCAACCCTAAGGTTTTTCTTATTTTGTGGGCTGTTGCCGCACTCAAGGTATTTTCTTCAGCAGAAAGAATCATATCTGTTTGAAACATATACTTAAGCTCAAAACCGGTGCCCAATTTCTCTAAAGATGCTCCTATGTCTCTATACTTTTGCACACTATTTCCTATGCCTCTATCAAGTTCCTTTAGAGCCGCTTTGGCGCTTTCTAGTTGATCAATAAGGGTCTGTGTTCCCTTTAATCTTGTCAAAACGGGAATCAATTGATCCAAAAATTCAGGTCCAGATACCGAGGGTTCTAATTCGCTCACCAATAATTGACTATCTACCAATTCATCAATGAAGCCTCTCGCTTCTTCTATAGTAATGTCATCATCTACTAAAAGCGCCGCCAATGTAGAAAGTGCCGTTCCGTTTTGTGCCTTGGCAAGTACTTTCTGCAAATATTCAGAATTACTTACTGCAACAATATGATGTATTCTACGACTGTTTTCATAGGTATATTCTACATACCTCATCTGACTTCCAGTTATATAGATGCTAGTATTGGGGTAAAAAGAGAGTTGATCTCTAATTTTTTTATCCTTGACAATATCCTGTGATAAAGCCACTAGGTAGTTCATATCCAAACGGGTATGTCTTCGGTTTTTAGATTTGTCATGAAGTTTAATAGAAGTCTCTTCGGAAAAATCGCCTACAGAAGTACCTGCAAACAACCCAAATGGCGTGCATCTGGAGGACATTCTACTAATATATTTTAATACTGAATGTTGAATTTTTTCGGAGGCAGATTTATCTGCTATTTCTCCTTTGTTCCATTTTTCAACCTCACTAAACAAGGATGGGGAAGCCAAAAATATGGCTTCTTTAATAATTGGATCTTTCCAAATTTCTTTGAATTGATCTTCAGATATCTCGGCCTGCTCCGTAAGTTTTTCGTAGAACGAAAAAGAAAACAAAGGTGCGCGCAATACATATCTAGTGAAATTCTTATATGCCATATGGTTAACTTCTTACTCCAATTTAATATTATTAATTATAAAACACTATAACAGATCATGCATATGTTTCGATTTAACCTATTAACAGACACTCATCCCATTTGGTTTCAAAAGGAGCCAAATAAGAGAGTATTGCAAGTCCGATCCCAGATACACCTTCCAATAAATTAATTTCGTTTCTCCAACCTGCATCTTCTCCTCCTCTCCATTGCATATAGCCAGCGTGTCCATTATCATGGACGGCCATGGCTAGTGATTCTTGCATCCAATACTCGGACGCCTCCTTAAAGATATCGTCGCCAGTTTCTTTGTACATATAGTTAAAAATATGCATGACTCCATAAGATCCATGACACAACCCGGCATCATTAATCCTAGTTTCTTCGGTTGTTGTCCTTTTACAGGCCTTCTTCATCACCAAAATGGCTTTATCGCAAATGGATGTATCTTCTAGCACCTGTCCGGCCCTCCATAGCGATAGGGCAATTCCGAGATCTCCATAGCACCATCCAAGCCTGCAACTATCACTTTTTTCATTATTTGATGTAATCCAATCAGGAAAGCACGAAACCTGTTGAGCATTATTATATTCTATGGATATGATAAAGTTCACGGCTTTTTTGAGCAGGCTTTCCGTTTCTGCTTTAAAGTCATTGTAGGAAACCAATCGTGATAAAAAATTTACAATACTTGACATTCCATGAGACAATCCTATATTGAACCCTTTAAGGTCTTCTTCTCGTGAGAGGTAAGACTCCCATTTTACGGTATCTCCATGAGGAATGGATGCAGACGCTAGCCGTTCTACTATATGAAGAATGTTTCTTTTGTATTTTTCGCGGAGGCCATCTGATTTTGTATTCTGATACCTTTTTAAAAAGTAGAACCCGATTCCTTGTATTCCATGTAAAAAATCGAAAAAGTTTTCATTGACGGTTAATGTTACATTTTCCATTAAAAAATCATCAAGGTCGGACAATAATGCATCGCAGTCAACATCAATAAAACCTTCTTCTGTCGCATGTTCAATGGCCCATGCTCCTCCAGCAATTCCCGCACAAAATGTAGGAAAGCTGTATCCTTCGTTTATTTTCTCAATGACTTCGGACAACATAGCAGCCCCAAGATCTGCATGAATTTCTTCGCCTGTATACTTGGCATAATAGAATTGAAACAAGGCTATACCCGAAATGCCGGATAAAACGCCTATGTCGGTACTTTCATTGTAATGATCTTTAATAACAAGATCAATTTCTTTTAATTTCTCTTTGAGAATATTCTCCTCCCGCATTCATTTTTTTTTAAAGTTAAAAAAGCTGCCTAAATAAATAGACAGCTTTTTCATTAAATTCCTCAGAAGCATTAAAATTACTCCTGATGGGTAACAAATGATATTAAATCCCTAAATAGATTTTCTATTCTCCGTTACCAATAATTTAAATAAATTACATTAGTAGCAATTGGCTCCAGGAGGAGGACAAGAGTTAAGAGCGCCTTCCGTTGGGCAACACCCAGAATGTCCACCTGTAACTTTACTTAGTTCCAATGTGCTAATTGTTTGCTTATTAAGCGTCAAATTTTTCAATGATTTTTTCATGATACTTTAGATTTAAGAGTTAAATACACCTACTCTGTTGGAGGTTTTCGGTTTCCCCTCTTGTGAATTGTGGTTTAAACAATCACTTAATTAAGCATCAAGTTATCTAATAAGAAAGACGCTAAAAAACAGAACTCCATCATTTTGTACAAATTAAGGAGCTAACTTCAACTCGTGTAAAATCTTACAGTATTACATCTTATTTTTAAGGAATCTCACTTGTAGGACATACGGCGTCTGATTCCAAAATATGTGTCCATGTATCTTCTGTAACGATGCAATCGCCACCATTGATCATTTTCATTGTTTTGGTGCTAATTCTAGCAATAGTAAGCTTTCGAAGGCCTATTTTGTGATTTTCTTGTTTCTTCATATTTATATTGTTTGCAATTGTCCTACTCTGTTAAGGCTTTTCAGAATCCGCCTGTTTCAATAAAGCCGAATATAAATCTCGCTAGGTTAAAATCATAGTTAGCTAACCTCAAATTAGACAAATTAGGGTTGCCAAAAGTCTACTTAGGCTCGTTATTACTTCCCAATGGATTGGTTCATTTGTCGTATATAATAAGACGGATACAAGCCTGTTTTGGACTTAAAATGTTTGGCAAAAGAATAATCGGTTTTATACCCCAATTCTGTAGCAATGGATTTTATGGAAAAGGATCTGAATTTTTTATCATTTTTCAACTTCATTAGGACATAATCAATGCGGAGATCATTGATATAGTCATTAAAATTTTTCCCTTTTTCCGTTCTAATTATTTTGGTTAGGTAGGTTGAATTTGTTTTCACCTTTTTGGCAACAGACCTAAGATTACAGTCAAAATTCAGAAAAAAGCTCTGTTCTTCTAGCCTTATAAGTCGTTTTAATACCTCGTTCACTTTTTCATCGTCGATTGTAATGGCCGAAGAAACTTCCTTTTTATTTGACGTATCCTGCTTTCTTGATTCTAGTTCGCTAATTTTTTGCAGCAGTTTGCTAAATTTTTCCTTATTTAGTTGTTGTCTCTTAACGTATACAAAAACAACTGCAACTAACATTAAGAGCGCCACTATTGAGGCATAAAGTATGTAATATGTAGTCCTTGTATTTGCCACTTTCTCCTTTTCCATAACCGCAATTCTCGCTTCAAATTGCGCTACCTCTTTTTCATATATTGTACTTACAGTTTTATCTCTATTTTCATGGAACAAGTCGTTGACTCGTTTATATTCTTCAAACCAATAGAAAGCCTCTTTGGTGTTGTTCAGTTTCATATAACAATTGGCCAAAAGCAAATAAGAAGCTATTACTCGGTTTTCTTCAATATCCCTTGTCGTCAAGGATTCAATGGTTTCATGAAGTGGAATTATTGCTTTTTCATATGAACCTTCCTCAAAATAACAGGCAGCGAGAAAATAATTGGTATTTACGGTTGGTGAAAATTTATCTTTAATTGTACCTGCCTCGAGAATATCTTTTGCTTTCTGTAAGTAATCAAATGCCCGTGGATATTTTTTTTGGTAATAATAAACCATCCCATTCTTTATGGTAAGATCTACAATACCTTCTGTAAAACCGAGTTTTTCACTTAGGGCCGTTCCTGCATTGGTGTATACTACCACCGAATCATACATTTCCATATCTAAATACACCTCACTTATAATAGTGTAGAGTTTAACATGATTGCGGCTATTGTTATATGTTGTTGTTTGAACTTGTTCTAGAAGCTCTCTACAGACCTCAAGGGATTTATCAAACCTGTTCGTTCTTCTTAGGATAATGGCGATCCCAGATTTGGCGATGATCTCCTGTTCTGTGTTTTCAAACCTTTCTGCTAAGGCCAATGCATCGTAATATGCTTCTATAGCGGCCTGATTTTTTCTAAGCTTTAGATTAGAATGCCCTTTTTTCAAATAAAGAGTGAGCAATGTTAATTCGTCTCCTTCTTTTTGGGCTATTGAAATAAGCTTTTCCAAATAATCATTACTTACCTCGTAAGCTTCCTTTAGATAGAAATGCTTGGCGAGCTCATAATAGTACTCCTTATTATTAATGTTATCCCCAAAACGCTCTACCAAAATATTTGCGTACACTTCACCTTTATCTACAGCCGATTCTTTAACCATTTGCAGCAAGTCGGGAGCCGTTTTATGTTCCAAACTATCAGAAACATATTGCCATTCCTTTTGAGCAAACATCCAAATAGGCAGGATAAATGCGAAAAAAAATACAAAACAAGCATTAAATTTTAAGTGAAATATAGACAATAGGTTTGATATTTAGGGGTGCTTAACAACTCTTTTAGGTTATAAGTTGTGAGGTAAAATCATGTGTTTTAATGGCGAATCTATCTACTTTTCATACATTCATTATATTTTGTGAGTTAATTTATTTATATCTAAAAGCAACTACAAAAATTATCAGACGATCATCGAACGGTACCATTACTAACTAACTAGGGAGAACTCTAAGATATAACATTTTGACTACATTATCTATGACTATAAACCATCATATGTGCCATCCTCCTCTCGTTTATATTGATATACGCATTTTTACCATATTTGGATCCAAACAATACATCCTTGATCTCCTTTAAGTTACTTTAACTTTTTTCATATAAATTCTGTGTTCTTTGTAAAGAATTTATTTCTTAACTTCCAATGCAATATTTATCATCAATTTTGACAAAAATCCCCCATTCGCGCTACATAATTTTCTTTTATAAAAAAACATTCTAAATATGGCATTAATCCCTGGCTATGAGCATGACGTTTTTATAAGTTATGTACATGCGGATAACGAATCTGAAACTGATGACACGGACGGGTGGATCAATCAGTTTTATAAATACCTTGATACAAAGCTTAAAAAACATTCCGCAGATATTAATATCTGGTGGGATGCAAAGAACTTAGATCGCAGTGAAGTTTTCGATAACTCCATTATGGAGGCCATTGATAAATCGGCCATTATGATTTGCGTGTACTCAAGACGTTATCCACAGTCTGAATACTGCCAAAAGGAGCTGGAACATTTTTACAAAAAAATAGAAGCAGAAAAAGCAGGTACTACAGTGGGAAATAGATCTCGAATTATCCCAGTACTTATTTCAAACATTCACTTTAACGACTGGGATGAACGATTAAAAGGAACTACAGGTTTTGAATTTCACGATGCCATAGACAAGGATGATTATGGCGATGCCTTGGATGTTTCTACAGCAAAGTTCAAAGACCAGATGAAACAATTGCGAAATGCTTTAGTTCATATTTTTGAAGATTTTCCCACAGGAGAGAAGTCGGCAAACGAAGCACCTTCAAATACACCCTCCAAAAATAGTAACAGTGATGATGCCTTTACTATTTATTTAGGAGAAGTTAATGATTCAATGGAAGACAGACGAGATGGTATTGTATCTGAGTTAAAAAATCAAGGATATAATGTGCTAACAGGTGACCCTTGTATTTCGGAAGCAACGGTACACCAAAAAATCACCAAAGAAGCCATAGAAAAATCAAATATGGCGGTACATTTATTTGGTGAGTTTCCTGGAAAAAAAATAAATGGTGATCCAGATAGAAGATATATACAAACTCAAGCAGAAATTGGATTTGAAACAATGACCCCACAACTTATGTGGATTCCAGCTCAATTAGAGATTTCTCAAATTGTCAATGAAGGGCATAAGACATTTCTTCAAAATTTGGAAGAAGGAACAGCGACTCCCAAAAACATCGAATTTATTAGAGGAAATGAAGGAGAACTGGCCAAAATAATCTTGGATCAAGCAAAACATCTTAAAGAAGTTCTTAGAAAAGAAAATTCAGAAAAGCAATCTGAGCATAAAGAACAAATGAAGGTGCTACTAGATACTCATATTGATGATTTTAAGCAGGCCTTTCTTTTACGTGAAAATCTGCTTGACCATGACATTAAACTCATTTTCAATCCAGAAGATGGAGATCCTCAAAAAAACATAGAACTACTTTACGAAAACATAAGTGAGGCCAAGAAATTTATATTCTTATATGGTAAGGAAGAAAACAACGATTGGGTTGATATTCGGGTGAAGAATACCATGAAGAAGTTAATGGAATATGACCGTTATGATCAGGAAATATTTATTTATATGTCTCCTCCTGATAAAGAACCAAATTCGCTAAAAATAGCGCAAAGCCCTTTGGTAAAAGTAATAGATAATAGTGGAGAGCAAATTATTAGTGACCAGTGTCTTGACGAATTGTTAAACGATTTAAGGGAAGAATCCAAATGAGCAATAACACCTTTAATCCATACGTAGGGTTGCGGCCTTTTAGAGCCGACGAAAACTTGCTATTTTTTGGTCGTGATAATCAAACACTTGAGTTATTACAACGTCTGCACCAACATCGTTTTGTTCCTGTGGTGGGTGGTTCCGGTAGCGGAAAATCTTCCCTCATTCGCGCTGGTCTTATTCCAGCACTTAAAGGAGGGTATTTGGTTGAAGACAGTAATAAATGGCTGATCGCAGTTATGAAGCCCGGGCAAAGCCCCATGTATAATCTTGCTGAAGTTATTTTACGTCAAGTAAAGCCCAATGCCAATTCCGAGGCAATTTCCGCCTTTATAAAAAGCATTAAAAGGGAAGGTGTCGCTGCTATTATGAATCAAATCATTCCCTTGAAAAAAGAAAAGAATACCAACTTTTTTCTTTTAGTAGATCAGTTTGAAGAATTATTCAGATTCTCCATGGATCAAGGTGATTCAACAAAAAAGACGGAAGCCATCGATTTTGTTAACCTGATTCTTAATCTTTCAAAACAGTCTACGTCTCCAGTATATGTTGTTCTTACGATGCGGTCTGATTTTATTGGAGATTGTTCACAATTTCATGATTTACCTGAAGCCATGAACAAAAGCCAGTATTTAGTCCCAAAATTAGATCGTAGGCAGTTAAAAATGGTCATTGAGGGGCCCGCTAAGTTATATGGAGGGAAATTTCATCAAGCACTTACATCACGTTTATTAAATGATCTGGGGAACGTTAAGGATGAGCTCCCTTTAGTTCAACATGCCTTAATGCGCATGTGGAATTATAAAATGAACATGAATAGCGCCGAAGCGCTTAATCTTCAAGATTATAAAAACATTGGAGGAATTGACGAAGCGCTTTCACATCATGCAGATGAAGCACTTAACGGAATGAGTAAAGCCGATTTACTCATCGCCAAAACCATGTTTCAGGCATTGACTGCTATTGATGAAAACGGTCGTAAAATACGTAGACCACTATTGTTAAGTGATCTCAAAGTGCTTACCGAAGCCAATGAAGAAAAGCTCCATGAAATAATCAACCATTTTATTGAAAACAGTCGTTCTTTTCTAATCGTAGATAAGGCGGGAGATACAGATGACAAAGTCATTGATATTTCTCATGAAAGCCTTATTAGGCAATGGGACACACTCAATCATTGGGTTGATGAAGAAAACGAGGCTGCTTCCTACTATTTGCAACTTGCCGAAGCAACTAAGCTCAATGCCCTCAATAAGAAAGATTTTTTAACGGGTAGTGAGCTTCAATTGGCTTTGGAGTGGCAAAAAAAGTACAATCCAACCGCGGTATGGGCCAATCGATATAAAGAGGGCTTCGCACAAAGTATCGACTACCTAAATCGAAGTGAACAGGAGCGCGTCAGGTTAGAAAATGTTGAACGTCTTCGGAAGAAAAAACAAAAAAGACTTGTTCGAGTTGTAATAGGATTGATGGCCCTCGTTGTTGTTACAATGTCCTATGCAGCCTTTTTTGTGCATAGCAAAAATAAAGTGCTCGCCATAAAAGACAAGGCTTTCAATTTGCATTTTAAAGCCAAAGATTTGATCCCCATAGATCCTACCTTGGCTATTAGACTTGAACAAGAGGCCATCAAATTGCATGATTTTCCTGAGTTTGAAAAATCTGCCTTGTCCATGATTAACTACGAGTCATTTTATGAGATAATGGTAGAAGACAGTAGTAGTGTTCGAGCCATTGGTGTCTCTCCTATAGACGAGATACTTGCCATTGGTTGGTCAGATGGCTACGTTAGCCTAATAAATACAGAGGGGCGTATTCTTAAAAAATTTAAAGCGCACGGAGAGAATATACATTCAGTGGCATTTGCCCCTAACGGTAAATCAATTCTCACTGGTTCTACAGAGGATCATACAGCATACTTATGGGATCTCGAAGGAAACGTGATAGCCGAATACGATGGACACGAAGGAGCCATTACTTCAGTGGCTTTTGCCCCTGAGGGAACTACGATTCTTACAGGTTCCATTGACGGAACGGCTCATTTATGGGATCTCGAAGGAAACGTCCTAGCACATTATAGAGGACACGGTGGCGTTGTTACCTCAGTGACTTTTGACCCAGATGGTGACAGGATCCTTACAGGTTCTTCAGATTATACAGCGCGCCTATGGGACCTTGATGGAGAATTAGTAACAGAATTTTTAGGCCATCACAACATTGTAACTTCAGTGGCTTTTGCACCAGATTGTGATTTTATACTCACGGGTTCTATGGACTATACTGCTCGTTTATGGGACTTAAAAGGAACCATGGTGACGCAATTTTTAGGTCACATTGATCCAATTACTTCGGTCGCTTTTGCTCCTGATGACAAATCCGTTCTTACAGGTTCGGAGGACCTAACTGCTCGTGTATGGAGTCTAGAAGGCGATATGATTACCCATCTCAAAGGACATAAAGCCGGACTCACCTCAGTGGCGTATTCATCAAATGGCAATTCAATTTATACGGGATCAGACGATGGTACTGCGCGCATATGGGATTTGGAAGAGTTCTATCAATCGCTTCGTGAAACCATGGTCCATAGTAGAGTCGCTTCCTTGGCATACAATCCAAATGGAAAGCACATTCTTACGGGCTCATACGATGCAATCGCTCGTATGTGGGACTTGCAAGGAAATCAAGAAGCCGAATTTAGAGGGCATCAAAATATCGTTACGGCTGTGACTTTCTCTCCAGATGGGTTGTATGTTTTAACAGGTTCGGCAGACCGTTCGGTTCGTTTATGGAATATAGATGGCACAATGATCACAGAGATTACCGAGCATGCCGATGCCATAACTTCGGTGGCTTTTTCTCCAGATAATAAATTTGTTCTTAGCGGCTCAAACGGTATCATTCGCTTATTGGATATCGAGGGCAACCTAATTCAAGAGTTTCCAACATTTGGAACTTCGTTAACCTCACTTTCATTCTCGCCGGATGGCCAATCTATATTAGCCACGGGTACAGGATCCCCTATTTCCGTTCGTATGTATGATCTCCAAGCTCGTATTATTAATAAATTCGCTCGATTTGGAGGTTATCCGGTAACCTCGGCGGATTTTTCACCAGATGGCAACTATATCCTTACGGGCCACAAAGACAAAATAGCTCGTCTTTGGGACCTAAGAGGTGCTTTAATTACTGAGTTTAAAGGACATCATAGCGCCATAAACTCTGTAGTTTATGGCCCTGACGGAACCCAAGTTATTACGGGCTCCAGAGGGGGAACTGTTCGTCTATGGAGTTTGAAAGGTATTATGGTAGAGCGATTAAGATCTCCAAGAGAAGGTGTAACAGCGGTTGCCATTTCCCCAGATAGTAGAACCGTCCTTATGGGCAGTGGAAATGTAGCCGCTCTATTTACCAAGGTTTCCTTACAAGATTTTCTCATTAATGGAAACATCGAACCCTTAACAGATGAACAAAGGGAAGAATACGAGATTGATAAATAGCCCAATTAAGCACTGATCCCCTTGGTTCTACGAGATATATTAATTTTTCTATATTTATATAAATATTAGTAATTAGCTCATTATCAATACCTTCAAACCAACCTACTATGCGACTTACAAAGATCATTTCTGTCTGTTTTCTATTAATGACATTGTCTCAGAGTTTTTCTCAGACAAGCATTCGTTTTATGGGAAACGGAGTGAATGCACCAGATCTTGATAGAATAAAAATTGACATAGATGATGTAAGCAATAACAACCCAGGACCTCCAGTGGATATTGGCGCGAGCGATTTTACCATTGAATTTTGGGTAAAGGCAGAGGCTTCAAACAACACGAGTCCTGCAATTAGCTGTGGAGTCAATATAGATTGGATATATGGTAATATTATTATAGACAGAGATCGATTCAATCAAGATAGAAAATATGGTATTTCCATTGCGGGAGGTGTTATCGTATTTGGCGTTTCCGGTGATGGCTCGGGTGATAGAACTCTTTGCGGGACAACTAATGTTTTAGATAATGTTTGGCATCATGTTGCTGTTCAAAGAAGAATCTCTGACGGATATTTATGGGTTTATATCGATGGCAGTTTGGAAACGGAGGGCGATGGTCCTAATGGAGATATTTCGTACCCTGATGATGGTGTGCCCTGCAATTCATGCTGCGATGGAGGAAATTGTAACAACTCTGACCCCTATATTGTTCTTGGTGCCGAAAAACACGATGCAGGCGCTCAGTTTCCATCTTACAATGGACATTTGGAAGAACTTCGGTTTTCAAACATACTAAGATATACTACCAACTTCTCTCCTGCTTCCTCCCCTTTTACTTCAGACTCAAGCACCATGGCTTTATATCATTTTGAGGAAGGTTCTGGTTCTGTTTTAAACGATGCTTCAGGAGGTCCCTCTAACGGTGTAATAAATTATGGAGGCAGTCCCGTAGGTCCAATCTGGGTTAATGATTCACCCTTCACAGACTTATCAAGTCCAGACATAGCAGGGGGTGAAAATTCATTTATTGTACTTCCCAATCCAACAAGAGATGATATTCAACTTCTAATAGATCAAGGTGATTATAAATTAAGTATATTTGATATTACTGGAAAGCTGGTTCATACAACTCTGGTTTCAGAAAATAAAACGATTAAAACCGATGTGCTTCCTGCAGGTTTATACTTTTTTAAAGTTAGGAACATTTTAACAGGTACCTTATCCGTCCAAAAAGTAATAAAATTGTAAGCCTTTTTAGCTCCCCCCTTTAAAATTGGCGCGATTTGCAGATGAAGTAAAGCACATAATTTATTGTAATAAAAATTATACATATGGAATGCTCAAACCTCTTAGAAGCCGCTCTAAAAAGTGGAAATATTAGTACCTCCTTATTTCAAGGTTCATCGAATAAAGAATTAGTTGTGGATTTGCAACGTACATTATTTGAGCTTGGTTTCAGAAAAGAACTCAAGCAGGATAATTATAATGCAGATGGTGATTATGGTCCAAATACAGCATCGGCTGTGGCTTCTTTCGCGAGTAAAAACGACAATTCGAGTAATGGAAAACTGGTATCCAACGATCTAGCAAAGTTGATTCTACAACGGCACGATTTTCTTCCCGGTATGTATATTTTATGGTCCATTCATACCTCGGACCTTAGAAGTAAAAAGCGTATTTCTAAAGGAACCAAAATGAGTATAACAGCGGTTCAAACCCTATTGAATGAAATGGGATATGGAGCACAACTCAATTTTGAACGATTTGGTGCCGATGGTTTTTACGGTGATGGTACCCGAAACGCTGTTATTGCTTATGCTAAGGACAATGGAATTGACTCCGATGGTGATCTTTTGACCCGACCTCTCGTCAATCTTATGCTTAAAGATATTAATGCATTTTACGGTAGAAACTGGAGCGACCTAGCTAAAAACAACCTTCCAAGCAGTGGTTCCCCATTAGTGCTTTATCAAGGATCCCGTTTTCGAGGAAAACCTTGTCGCGCCGATGTTGAATTTGTACCCATGTTGGAAAAGATTAATACATATGCAGAACAAGCAGGGGTTTTTGTGTTTGTGAACAGCTCTTTTAGAACAACAACCAATGTGGCAGGCGCCATAGTAAAACCGGCTACTTTTTCCAATCATTTAGCAGGCCATGGTATTGATATGAATCTTGCTTTTGACAATGGTGGATTTGCCAACTCAAAAGTGCTTGTCAAATATCCTAACGTTCCTGAACCCGTAAGAAAGTTCTTGAAATCTATTATAGATGACCCAAAATTGCGTTGGGGTGGAAACTTTAGAACCACCGATCCCGTGCATATTGACGACGGACTAAACCAAGACATGGCCAAATGGGAAAAAAGATATCAGGCCATGCAAAAAGCCGTCCAATTAGGACAATGATTTTGAAATATCTCCATTGATCTCCTGCGCCTTTGAATGCCTTCTTATGATACTTTATTTTACGTATAAATACGTAGTGCTGAGTTAATATTGAATAATTATCTTTCGGTAATTGCCTTGTGTCAAGATATTTATGACTTAAGGCGATAATTTATTTATTCGAAATTTCATAGCTATGCCGAATCACGTATCTAAAGAATCCCGAAAAGAAACTGCCCAAAGAGAGGTCAAGACGAACGCCTCAGAGAATAAGAATGTTACTCAATTTAAAGATAAACGTTCCGAATCTGTAGCACAAATGAAGTTTCAGGAAATGGCGGATAGTTATTCGGGAGAGCAAGCACATCCGATTCAGAAAAAAGAAAATAATACAGGACTTCCAGACGGGTTAAAATCTGGCGTTGAAAACTTATCGGGTCATTCCATGGATGATGTGAAGGTGCATTACAACTCCGACAAACCGGCACAGCTAAATGCACACGCCTACGCACAGGGAACGAACATTCATGTAGCAAGCGGTCAAGAAAAGCACTTGCCCCATGAAGCTTGGCATGTTGTACAACAAAAACAAGGCAGAGTAAAACCCACTGTCCAAGCAAAAGGAGTACAAATAAATGATGATAAAGGCCTTGAAAAGGAGGCTGATACTATGGGATCGAAGGCAGTGCAATCGATGAAAGCCCCTATTCAGGGAAAATTCAATTCACAACATAAGGAAAGTTCATTTCAGTCGAGTCTTATACAAGCCCCAGTGACCCAGTTATTTTTGAAAGTATTTAGCAAAGGTAGAGCACAGATGCTTCGTTTTGAAGCGGCTGGACATATTCTTGCTGCTATTGCTAGTGCCGTCATCGCGGCGGCTGGAATAGCCGGTGGTGTATCCTTTATACCGGGCGTTGCACTAATTCCAGGAATTTTGGCATTAGTTGCAGCGGTAAGTCAGGCCATTATTGGAGTCTCCAAGTTGGTTCGCGCTCATTTGATGATCAATGGCGAAAAAGATGACAACGGCAAACCTTCACCTAAAATAAAGAAATATCTGGCGCTTCTCCTTGGAATGGAGGCGGTTTTATGGGGTTTAAGTATACCGGCTGTGGCTTCAGTAGGTGGCGTTGTGGCTATCATAGCCGCCTCTATGAGTGGGGTGGGTGCTCTTGTAAAACTGCTACGAGCGGTCTTCACTACAACCGCTAGTGAACGCTTTTTAGGAGTGTTGGTCATTTTTGAAACAATACTTGGAGGATTTGGAAACATTGCTGCTATTGTAACGAAGGGAACCTTCAAACTAATTGCCCCAATTGCTGGTAGTATCGTAAGTGTGTTCAAATCACTACGAGGTATGGCCATGGTGCGTTTTGGCGGGAAGAAAAAAGCTGAGGAAGCGAGGTTGATACCTGCAGACAGTGAAGACTCAGAAGTAGAACATTAGTCCGAGCTTAAGGTGTTGTAACCGTATATTAAAAGCATTCTAAAAGAGAATTTATTCTGAATAAGTCAAATAGCACTTTCTGCACATAGGTGCTCCAGTGCTATCTACTTATCGTATAGCAAAACATTCAGATTTCGTTTTATAAAATCTACATACCCTTTAAACGTACGGCTTGAACATGCATCCAATCAAAATCACGTACCCTTCCTAGGCTCACCCAGCCTTCAGCTTCCCATATTTCCCACCATTTATCGTATTCGGGTCTAGCGAAAAGAGCTCTGTCTTGATGCCATTTTAATTGATTTTTAGCGTTGTAATAATCAAGGGCGATACCCCAAGAATGCATTGATGGACTGCTCCCTCCTCTTTTCTTTCTTGGATTAAAGCATCCCGCAAATATGTCTAGTCCTAATTCACTTATTCGCTCTTGTCCATATTCTTCGAGAACCTTAGTCAACACTCTACTCAATGAATCGGCCACTTCCTTATGACATCGAATTGTACGTACAGTTTTAGATAGGTCCCAAGCAAGTTTATGCGGATAGGCAGGTGTAATGCTTACCAAATTACTTTCTCCTTGCTCACCAAAGCGTTCACGAAATTCTCTACTGCCTTCAACCGGCCAACGTGAAGCATTTGGCACCTCATGGTCTCTAAAGGGTACCGGAGGCCTTTTGTGTTTAATAAGAAAAATCAGGCTGTCCAAAGCCACATTGGTTTGCGGTCCCAAAAATCCATCCACCTTGCCTGTTTCAATGTTTTTCTCTAGCGCCTTGAGCTGTCCAAACGCCGTTGCCATGCGCTTTCTTCCTCCGTTCAAAATATTCTCAGCATGTTTTGGATCCAGTTTACTCTTATTGGTACGTAAAAAGTTTCGCATAACTCTTTCTGTCCCACTTCCAAGAATTCCATCTCTTTGGCTTTCAGGCATATTTAATTCCGCTTGTATGAGACGAACAACATCTCTAGATAATGTGATCATAATCTTTGGTTTTAATGAGGTTATTATTCAGGAAGTTTTCATTTTTAATGAATAGTTTTCCCGTGCTTTAAAACAAAAATCCCCAATCATATTGCATTACTGCATTATGAAAAGGGGATGCTTTACCTTATAAAGATATGATTTATTTAGCTAGTACTCACCGTTTTTCATTTCAATTATTTATGAAAATCGTTTCAGCTGATTCCTTGAAGAGACTTTCAGTTTTGTATAGATATTATGCAGGTGACTCTTTACTGTGCTAATCTCCACATGTAAGATGTCTGCAATCTCCTTATTGCTTTTCGCTTCAATAACCAAGTTAAAAACTTCGACCTCACGACCTGATAAAGAATCCCGTAATTTCTTTTTATGTCGAGTTTGGTAACTAAGCAATGCTCGAAAGGATAGGTATGAGATGAACAAAAGTCCACATATTACGATAACCACAGTAGCTGTTCTATTTGACCTAGTGTCTAGCGCATATTCTTCTAAATAAGGATGTGAACCAAATTTGGCATCAATAGCGGCCATAGTATCATAGACCTCGTCTTTATTGAACCCCATATCCGAGAGGTGTGCAGCATATATGGCTGGTAATACATCCGATATTGTATCGGCAATAATCCTAAGTTCTTTGGCCAATGCGCTTCGGATTTCAGTTTTTATATGTGGATCTTTTGCCGTTTGGTAATCAAATTCACGGGCCTCAAAGAGCCCTTTGATTTTCTTCATTTGACCGTTCAAAGGATCCGTTTTACATGCGAAATCTGAGAATAATCTATCGCCAGAATGAATGTAGTTTAGCACACCGGATTTTCCAATAGCGATAAATGCATGGTTGTTATCCTCACCGCCTATAATGAGGCTCGCAACTGGATATGCTTTTTTACTCACGTGAATTCGTATAATTTCAGTATTTAATCCTTCGGGTATATCAAGTTCCCATAGACCCAGACTGTCAATTTTTGACGAAGCAATGAGTAAGGAATTAGAACATTTGTAAAATGCATTTAAAGTAGGAATCTTACTGGCGTATATCTCTCTATTCCAGGTGGTGTCTAACACTGTTTGTCCCTTAATCTTTACCTGACTCTTCACAGTAAAGCCTCCTAAAAACACACAGAGAAAAAGTATCCATTTTATACTATTCATACTTCGCTACGATCTTTCGTTTTGACAAGATTGAACTCTATATTCCATAGTTAGTGTAGGTTTTCAGAATATTATGTCGGCGTAAACATCTACAACACCTTCGGCCTTTGCGAGCTCAATTTTAATTGTCCACTCCCCTTTCAATGGATTGTTAATTCGTTTTCCCATAATTCCATTTACGGAAGTGCTTTTGCCCTTAGGATCATTGGCATCTTTTGCCTCTAGTTCAAAACCGCCCTCCCGCTTTCCATTAGGATCTAGGATTTCAATAACCATATCTCCTTTATCAATTAAGCTGGTAAACTTAACATCAATGTGTGTGAGTGGTTTATTAACTTCTAAAATAATGGTATAATCTGTATCACTGCTCGTAAAGTTGATTTTCTCGTTAAATGCAGTCACAATGCTAAAATTACGTCGAATTGTATTCTGCCCAATCATGACATAACAGGATAACGAAAGAATAAAAATTAAAGTTAGCTTTTTCATAGGTATGTGGGTTGTGATTCGTGAAGCAAATATAAAATACTTGTTTAGGAAAATACCTAAAAACAGGGTTGAAAAAGGATTGAAAGGGGGTTGAATATTGATGCAGTCGGCTAATGCTCGTCTCTATCCAAACTTCCATATAGAATGGGTATGCCTAGCAAAAACAAGGTGAATAATACAACTAATTATTTACTAATTAGTGCTTATAAACTTAGTCTCAACGAGACCCAAAATATCAGCCATAAACCAAATTAATAGTACAAAAAATATGAATCCAAGTATAGAATTACTTACCAAAGGATTCATTTTTAATCTTAATTTATCTGCTTTCAGAGATAGTTTATAGCCTCTTTTACGCAATGTTTCAATGGCAATTGAATCTTTAAAGTGCAATGCTAATATCTTCCTTAAATCTGCCACAGCTCTTGTTAACGACTCTTCATTAACAATGGTGTCCATCCAAATATGGTCTACCAAATAATTTCGTGAGACATGGGTATTGGCATTTAAACTCAAAAAATATAAGAGCTTGGAAAGTCTGGGTTCTAGCAACAGTGTTTTCCCCGATGGGCTCTTGGTAACACCATATTGAGATGAAAATTGCCACCTCCCAACCCTCACACTATTTTCAGCTTCGTTTGATTTAATAATTTTCATGCTAATTGGATATTTATTTCATTCTTCTTCATAGTAGGAAGATTAAATTTAAGTTTTTAAAAATACTATGAAACATCGCTTAACACACGTTAACACTAATTAACATCAAAGCGCATTGATCATGTCTATTCATCATTCAAAGAAAATTTAATAGTAACAGTCCAAAATATTTAACATTGAAAATCATGAAAAAATTAATCACAACAATCTTTGCTTCCTTTATGCTCTTTTCGGGTTCTTGCCAAGACAAAAAAGTAGAATTAGCAAATAGTAAACAACAAATAATTAAACAAAGGGTTCAAGAAGTTAATATCCCTTTAGACATGACTACCCACCGTCCCATAATTGATGTCATGATTAACGGCAAAGGGCCTTATAAGTTTATATTCGATACGGGGTCTACAACACATATAATCGATGAAAGTTTAAACGAGGAATTCGGATTTAAGGTGGTTGGTGAGGATCCACTAAGGACTCCTGGGGCTGAAAACAGCTTAGCTTCAAAACGAGTCGCCATTCCCAAAGTTAGTTTTCCCGGAACTAACATTTCCAAAGATGTAGAAATGAATGTCATTGCCATAAGAAGCATGTTGCCCGTAGACGGAATTATTGGAGGGTTTTTTCTTGAAGACTATCTGGTAACCATGGATTATCCAGCGTCGAAACTTACTTTGTCTCTAGGAAAGCTAGATAAAAATGATACCGGTGTCTTTCCTTTTATACAAGATGCACGCACCTTAAATCTTACCATTGACGTTGCTGGGAACGAAATCGAAGCACATCTGGATTCGGGCAACCCGCTAACTATGACCCTTCCTTATTCTTTGATTGATAAACTGTCCTTCAAAGAAGCTCCACAGAAAGGATTGCCTATGAGGACTCCCGTTGCATCCTTTGAGACATGGGAGGCTCAATTACTTGGATCTGTAACCATTGGAAATGCCGTTATTAAAGACCCTAAAGTGAGGCTCGCCGAAGGATACGAGTATGTGAACGTGGGATATGGTGTTATAAATAAATTACGAATTACTATTGACAGAAAAAACAGCCTGATCAAGTTTGAGGAAGTATCAATGGCAAACTCAGACAGTCCAAAGGTACTAGAGCAAATTGGTTCCCAAACGTCACCGTATGCCGGAACTTATGAAGGAGATAGAAAGGTATGGGTAAATGAAGCGGGCAAACTGGTCTATCAGAGAACCCCTGCTCCTATCGCTTTGGAGATGGTTCAAATTGAACCAGATTTCTTTGAAATGAAAGTGCCAGAAGGTGTAAGGGCTCCCCAAGAAATCCCTAAAGTTCTCTTTATGAGAAATGAAGCCAATACGGTCGTTGGATTAACTTTAGTGTACAAAGACGGAAGAAAAGATGGACCATATAAAAAGCAAGTGAATTGAAATATCGCAGTCGCCCTACCCTATCAAAACTTCGGTGCTAAATGGCTTCGAAAATGTGATCGCCCGTCAATTTTCACTTTAATTGGATATTAAATCTTCTCTATTGTGATAAAAAACAAATAAGTTCGAAACCTAAGAGTTCTTGATTGATTCAAGAAATAGCAAAATCTAAAATAATGTATAACCTTTTTAACATGCTAATTATGAAGAAAGTAGAAGATTTTATGATCGCAGAACTAACAGAGACTCAGGCTCAACTCATTTTTGGAGGTGCAAATCCCTGGCTTGAAGATGCTGGTGATTAATTCCTTGTGCCTCTTTTGTATCGTTGGATAACTAAAGATGTTATCAATATTTCGTTAATGCGAGGAGTGATTTTCTCTATATTGGAGGTGGGTTTTGTACAAAAGAATTCGATTTTGGCAATAACGGCTATGATGAGATTGATGGACTTCTATCATCGTTGGTCGGTATAATCTGCCGCGGATAAACATTTTGAGAACTCAATGCGATGCATATCGCATAAAAGGCATTAAAAAAAAAGCCGACCAAAGTATCTGGTCGGCTCTCTCTAACTTTTTTCACAAATGTTTAATGCTGTACAATTACTTGCTGCTGAGTAACCTCACCGGGGAAATAGATGTGTAAAAAATACACACCCGTTGGAAGACCGGAAGTATCCACAGTTATCAGATCATTACTCACTCTGGCATAGTAATGTATCACTGACAGGGAATCGTACAAGTAGATATCATAAACACCCGGATCTTGTGAGGTGAAGTCCAGCTGAAAGAAATCATTCGCAGGGTTGGGAGCAGGCACAACGGTTATCGGGCTGTTGCAATTCGTGCACGATCCATTGTTGGTGTGCTCCACTTCCAAGTGTCTGGAGCCACCTCCATAAATACCTGAGCATTGGTTAAACGCTACAATTTGGACTAAACCATTATGTCCGCCCATACCCGAAAACGCAGTAATGGTCTCGTACGAAGCATTGTTTCCTTCCGGGTACATTTGCCAATTTGCACCATTGAAATCAAAAGGGTTACGAACGTCAACGGCCGGATCAAAAGGATATGGCAATATCCATTCATAATGCGTCGCTCCAGGGGCACCACCTCCGGTGTAAGTGTACTCGCCTCCGGTATCCACTTCCACAGGGCCATTCAGGAAGGTAGGTGCACCGGCATTCCCCAGCCAAATGTTCTTGGTCACGGTTTGTCCGGCGACTTCAGCACTTACAAAGGCCGTCCCATTGGCATTGTTTACCGATACCGTTACCGACATCAAATCTGAAGTCTCTATGGTAAGATTCGTGGAAACCGTCCACATGTCTGCGTTGGTACCCACACATTGACTGAGTTCATAGGTAACAATATCATTGGCGCATACTGTGTCCGGTCCTTCAATGGCAATACTGGTAAACGGCGCATTGGGAAGTTGTGGATTCCCTAAAATCTCCTGGCGCATGAATTCCGAACTATTTCCATTTAAAACAATATGTTCCTCGTTTAATCCTACTTCCGTAAAATAGGAATCGAAGGGTGTCTCCCCTGTACACACCAGGTTGCGCTGTGAGAAATCTTCATATAGGTCGACCGAACCAATAAAAGCCAAAGCACTCTTAACCGGAATGAAGGAAAAATTAGGGTCAATCAACTGAATATTTACGTCGGCGATAAATAATTCTAACAAAAAATTGTCAAAAGTGTCATTCAGGTCACCAACGAACCCACCAACCAATGATTCAACATCGAAAAACCCTCCGGGTGTATTTTCATAACTCCCTCGCCCAAAAATAGTGGTCGCTTGACGGATTCGTTTAAAAACCGTTATATAAACCCCCAAAAATCTGACTTGCCCAATAAAATCGAAGGCATTTCTTGTCAATCCCCTGTCTGGAGTGTAGTCTAATTTTGCTTTTATTCTAAGTCCGGGAAGTAGTATCCCAGTCGATGCAACCAAATCGACATAGCGGCCTCCGATCGGATTATTATTAAGTCCAGTGGATACACCATTAACTACCGAAATATTACGCAAGTCTTCTGGGAATCCCAGCGCATTAAGATCATTAAAGAAGCGATCATGAAATCCTGGAGCTCCTACCGGTGTTTTGGAATTTGCACGGTAATGATGCACCAATAATTGCTTGGCCGCCGGAGTATCCAATATTGTGGTGGCTACGTCACCGCCTGGAATGATATCATCGATTAATTCGGCTGCTTCCTGAATACCAATAGGAACTACAGCTCCCTGATGCGGGGAATCCACCGAAACAAAAAGATCTACGTCGTGTGTCATGTTATTGGCTTCCATATAGGCGAGCGCATATCTGGCAATCAATCCACCCATACTAAAACCTACAACCTTGATGGGATTATTCCCCGCTTTGCAATCATTTATCGCCTCGATGAGTGTAATCAAGGTCATTGCATTTCGTTCTATGTAATCGGTTCCACCATGCAATAACTTACCATTATCGACGACGTTTGTAAAATTCAGTGGTATGATATCGTAATTATCCGATACCAGACTTATGCCCGTGCCATTTTGATCGAAGTCATCATATATATCAGTCACACCCTTACCTCCATTTTCACCCTCAAACGGGTCAAATCCATCAACTACTATTACGGGATTATCTACAGCATTTCCACCCCGATAGATTCGGTATTCTCCTCCCCCTCTATAGCTCGTAGTTTCATCATAGCCCTGAAAACCATAGTTGCTCGAAAACTCTATCGTTTGGTTTATGGGCGTGCACCCAAGATCCGGGATAGCCGCTCTTTTCCCTGACCTGGCATTCTTACCAGCCTCTACAGTAGCACTCGTATCGATTACGCGCAGCGTACTATAGGTGTACTCTACACCATTGTCTGTATACGTAATCTTATATTTAATTGTCTTTAGGCCTCCATTGGAAAATGTTACGGATGTACTGCCGTTGCTGGGCAAGGTGATATATCCATTGCCAAAATCAGCCTGTATAGTCTGTATCGTCCTACTGGCGGCAACCATATTATATGCATCATTGGTTATTATGGAAACCGTTAGTCCGGTCGTGTAATCACGAAGTGTGCTCGCCACTAGAGCCCTTTCGGTGAGATAGGGGTCCGGACTTCTACCGGGAACATCCTGTAGCTTATCCAGCAGCAGGTTATACGTGAGTTGGTTGTTCTGTATAGCGCCCTCATCAAAGTAATTAAAATCTACATTGATAAATCCCACTGGGATTTGATCCTCCGGAAGGGCCTTAACGGCATTCTTTAGTGAGTTTACCGTACTCCACCGGGAGGTGTAGTCGGCCTGTTGAAGTTCGGCATAGGCGATATAATAGTGCAACGCCCTGGAGGTATCTACAATGGTCTGGTTAAACTCTCTAAGGTTTGCATACGGAAATACTCTGTCGTACAGAATATCAGTGGTAATGGCGCTCTTGTCAAGTTCACTGTATACCTGATCTGCCTGCGAAGTAAACGGGTTGCTCTCAGGAGCTGCTAGTTTTTGGGCCGTAGCGGCCGTGGTAAAGCATAGAAAAATCCATGCAAGAAATAGTTTTGTTTTCATATCAAAGTGGTTAACGTGATTAAAAAGAGGCCCATCCGGGGAGCATGGCAAAAAGAAGGAAGACATGTGAAGTACATTAGAATAAATGAAGCTCCTCTGTGAATTGTTTTTTGTCTCATACTATTTAAGCAGTTTATTTCTCAAAAATCTCTGATCGAATCCTATAAAGCAATGGCGAATACAGAAGTGCAGGTAATTACTTCAAATTTGTCATCATCAGTTGCAAAAGTGGTTTTACAACAGGTGAGTATTTTTGCTATTTTGAATCCATTAAGGTCAATTTTTCTCTTTTAAAGCCCTTTAAATAGGCTTAAAAGAAAACGGACATACCTAAGTATGCCAATTATTAAGTCTATGTTATTATACATGTTACTCTATTCCATTTTATTACAATCTAAAATCAACTCATCAACTAATCTGAATCATTACCCTTTATAAAAACTAACTCAATCGATAATTTTTCTCTTTCATATAGCTTTTTTAAAGCTCTTTCTTAACTTCTAGCTGCATTCGAAATTTCGAATGACCGGGTATGGAAAGTCTAGCATTCCGTTAGCCCAGTGTTCTCAGCACTTCTCAACTAATTACTATTCTCTTTTCTATGTTATTCCTTTTCTTCATCCGATATAGGGAGTCGGGTCGCTGACCTTAAAGTTGAAATGAAGGGGATTAAAAGCATAAAAAGGACATTGAAGAGTACCTCAGCCTAGATATATCCTTTCTTCACAGCGCTGACCAATTTTATAAAAATGGAGATTCGGACATGAAAAAAAAAAGATTACCGGTTCGATGTTTCCTGAAAAACTCATTTTTACCGGAAAAATTTATCGAACCGCTTTTCTTGATGAATTGATCTCCCTAATCCTTAGTAAAAATAGGCCTTTCCGAAGATTGGAAATAAAAACTCCCCGTCAAAAATGACGGGGAGTCTAGTAAAGCTCCTCTTCTTAGGCTCGAACCAGAAAGTTTTTGTTGTTTTTTCTTTGCTATACCTAAAAATGGAATGAATCATTGTCGAATTATTTTTCTAACAATCCGCCCTTCGGAGGCCACAACTTTTAAAAAATAAACCCCCGCCGCCAAATGTGCAAGGTTGGCCACCCCATTTATAACTTCAATGCGTGTATCTTTTCCAAAAGCATCGTAAAGCACTAGGCTTTGAACATCAATAACCTCAGGAATTATAATGTTAAGAGTGCCGTTACCAACTGGGTTAGGATATACTGAGAGTTCAAAGGGTCTATTTTCGTCTACCCCCAATATAGGACAGGTACCAAATTTGAAATTTCCAACAAGCTCTCCTCGCAAATCAGGTTCCTCAATTTCTATTTTACCTACAGGTTCATCTGCAATAAAAGCAAAAAATTCTTCCGTATCGGGCGGAATAGTCAAAGTAAAGGTTTCGATCAAGTTATCGTTGAGGTCAAAAATTCTATAAAAGGTGGTGCCGTTGTTACTATTGAAAATATCATGGCCCACAGCGGAAACATTGGGTTCGGTAAATGTAATACGTGTCCTGTCCTTCATTGAGTTGGCTCCGACCAATTTAACAGTATTACCTACGAAATTGACAGGTAAAAACACTGTTTGATTACCTCCAGCTCCCGCAGCGGTAATAGTAAAGCCTTCCTCTATTTCTCCTGGAGAAAAACAATCGTCTCCCGCACTACTTATTACAGGTCCGCATGCTGCAAGTTCAGTAGGTCCGTTATCAAAAGCCTCTTCCACGAGACCATTTCCTGAATTGCAAAGGGCGGCATATGCCGCTTCAAAATCAACCAGTGTTGTATAGGTTTCAACCACTTGTTGTCTTCCATTATCCAGTCGGTTAACCTTTATTTCTGTTGAGTGAGTTTTAAAATTTGTTGATTGTTCGACATGTGTCCATTCAGAATTATTCTGACTAAATAAAGTCACCGTCATAAGCAAAGCGGTAATACAGATTAACTTTTTCATAGTTGTTTTTTTTATTGAATTATTACTAAAATTGAATTATGGTATATACCTATTAATAACAAGCAATGATAAATTCTTAAAATAGGACATTTGTAAACCCTTACAAACCTTTACAAAAATGTTGCCCTTGATAATATCCCCATCCTAACTCTCCATTAATTTTACATCGAACGATAACATTCTTTGTTACAGGGTTGTCAGAATAGAGTGAACCGTCTTGGGCTCAAAAGCGTGCTTATCTACCGTTGTATTTAAAATATGTTACCAAAGGGGTGTTCCCCCCGCTGATACTTGCCCCGATAGCTATCGGGACCAGACAAGTGTCTTCAATTACCTACCCCAACCATCAATCCCTATCCAAACTTTGATACTGAATAGCTCCCGAAATGCGTTCGCTATTCACATTCTCTGAAACGTCCAAACCAGCAATAGCCACAATTACGTGTATACACCTATAGCCTATTACATGCATTACTGTTAACTTTAAAACTTACTGCACCTCTAATAGCCCATAAAATGCAAACTCCTTCTGAAAAGGCACCAAAAAGTAAAAAACGCTCTATTGTAGATGAGGTTTCCCAAAAACCAACTGAGGTATCCTCTGCGGCGCAGTTTTTAGACAATCGATCTGAAGCCATTCAAACACAAAAGCTGCAAGAAATGGCAAATAATAGTTCTAAGGTTCAACAGTTGATGCCTTTCGAGAAAGTAGGCAATCTGACAGAGAAAACTAGGCCAGCAGATGACCCGCAAGCTCAAATTGAAGCCCCCGTTTTAACCCAAGACACTATTCAAAAGAAAAAGAACAATACCGGGCTTCCAGATACATTGAAATCTGGTGTCGAAAACCTTTCGGGCTACTCCATGGATGATGTAAAAGTACATTACAACTCTCCAAAGCCATCTCAATTACAAGCTCATGCGTACGCCCAAGGAACAAATATCCACCTCGCTTCGGGGCAGGAAAAACATTTACCACATGAAGCATGGCACGTAGTTCAGCAAAAACAGGGTCGAGTAAAACCTACCCTGCAAATGAAGGGGCAGCTACCTGTCAATGATGATGCTGGTTTAGAAAAGGAAGCTGATGTAATGGGCTCCAAAGCGGCACAATTAAAACCAAATGAAAACATAGCAACCTCAAAAGCTAGTGTTGCTAACCCTGTCGTTCAAGGTATGTACTGGTGGGCGCCATATGCGATAGGAGTAGGTATTACAGGTATGATTGGTCTTTATGCTTGGTGGAGTTCTGGAAAAAAGAAGCCTCCTCCCAACCTAACTGATGTCTCCTTTGAAGGCGAATACGCAAAGGATGATATGGAAGACGCTGTGGATAAAATTCCGAAGAAAGAACTTGAATTGCTCGGAATAAATACCACCGAAACTCGAATTACAAGTCCTCATCATCCAGATTTATTACATGCTATCGGAACAGGAGTAAAAGGGATAAAGAGGGTGGAGTCGTCAGATAAACTAATGTCCAAAGAAGGGGTGAAATATGATCGACAAGAAGCTGATCGTCTTGTGAAAGCGGCAGGCGTAAAAAAAGGAGAAGGCATTCATAAAGCCAGGAAAAGCAGTGGCGTTATTGGAGAAAGTCATGACAGCGTCCAAGATAAGGCGCAATTGGTTAGGCGTTTAGCTAAAAAACATTCTGGCGGACAACGTACTCTTTATATTGAAATATTAAAAGAAATGCAGCCCGTAATTGACCTATGGCAAAAACAGCTGTTAAAAAATCCAAAAGCAAAAATGCCCGTTACGCTGAGTAGGTATCTATATCTACTGGATGCAATGATGGATAAATACGATGTTAAGAACGATAGTAAGAAAATAGTTATCGAAAAAGACCCTATGGGAACCTATACGAATATTGTAAAAGCAGCCGCCAAAGCTGGAGTTAGAATAGTGGGAATGGATTCGTTACATGCCAAAAACATGAGAGCCCGAGGAAAAGACCCCGATAATTATAAAAGAGCTGCGGCTATGAACCAGAGTGCCTTTGAAGTCATAAAAGAAGATCAAGAAAAAAACCCTTCTGAATACCTAGTCTATACAGGACAGGCACATGTTGGAAAACAACACTATAAAGACCACCCAACCTTGATGGGGCTTACAGAACGTCTTGGTGTTCCAGATCTAGGGAAGAAACATGAATAATTTAGATAGGATGTATCACATGGATGGCACTCATCTCAATCGTCATTAGAACTCAACAAATATCTTCATCAACTCACCCCAACCACCCGTCTCTACCCCTAGCGCGCTTTTGTAAAGCGTGTTTATCTACCGTTATATTTAAAATATGTTACCAAAGGGGTATCACTTTTACTCCTGGTAATTCTAAATTTCCTTCTTCATAAGCACAATAGCTACTGTTAATCCAATCTCGTTCATGATACACAAATCCAGCCGCTACGGGATTGTAGTGAATATAATTAACTCGTTGCTCCATCTTTTTAACAGAATCTAATAAAACTGGATGAAATCCATCTTTCCAAAATTTATAATTTGTACCTCGCCTAATTCGTTTGGCTGCATAACGAAATTTTCTTAACAGCCATTCTCGACGACTTTCGGGATATTCTTTGATTGCCAATACTAATTGTTTTGACGTGAATTTTTTAAAATCCCGAATAATATCTTGTAATTGTGCCGTATCGGAACTCACTATCAAATGTATATGGCTAGTCATATACACATATGCGTGTACTTTCAGACCTTTATCTTCAATGCAATAGTTTAAAGAATCATCTAATATTTTGAAATATTCTAAACGAACAAAGACATCCACCCCATCTATAACAGTGATGGTTATAAATGTAGGTTGGGTACTATCAATAACTTTATATTTATTTGACATAATCCTTATTAAAATCGCATTGCAAATGCATATAATAGATGGGCACGCTTTGCAAAAGCGCGCCAGTTTTAAGCACGCAAGCTTTAAACACACAAGCTTTATAGTTCCCCAGAGATTAACATCCATCGATTGACAGATGTTTTCACCCCAACCACCCGTCTCTATCCAAACTTCGGTACTGAATGGCTTCGGAAATGTGATGTCCTTTGACCGATTGTGATGCTTCCAAATCGGCTATGGTACGAGCCACTTTTAAAATACGATCATAGGCCCTAGCTGAAAGATTTAAGCGTTCCATCGCCGATTTTAGCAAAGCCTTGGACTCAGTGTCCAGTTCACAGAACTTTCTAATTAGCCTCACTCCCATTTGGGCGTTGTAATGAATGCTATCGTATGCTTCAAAACGTGCTGCCTGTAGTTTTCTGGCTGCGGTGACACGTTCACGTATCAAGTGACTCTGCTCCCCTTTACTGTCTTCGCTTAGTTTTTCAAAGGGCACAGGAGTCACTTCTATATGAATATCAATTCGATCCAGCAACGGGCCGGAAATCTTCCCTAAGTAGCGTTGCATTTCCATGGGGGACGAACTCATAGGAGCATCGGGATCATTGAAATACCCACTCGGACTCGGATTCATACTGGCCACCAGCATAAAACTAGAGGGGTAGGTTATGGTAAATCGTGCACGAGAAATGGTCACCTCCCGATCTTCAAGTGGTTGCCGCATTACCTCTAGGACTTCTCGTTTAAACTCGGGCAGTTCATCCAAAAATAACACTCCGTTATGAGATAAAGATATTTCACCCGGTTGGGGGTAACTGCCGCCACCCACAAGGGCGACATTCGAGATGGTGTGATGTGGACTTCGGAAAGGCCTAGAAGTCATCACCCCGCTCTTTTCCATAGTCCTACCTGCCACGCTATGAATCTTAGTAGTCTCCAAGGCTTCGTTCAATGTCATGGGCGGTAGAATGCTTGGCAGTCGCTTGGCCAACATCGTCTTTCCGGAGCCTGGCGGGCCAATCAAAATAATGTTATGACCACCGGCTGCGGCAATTTCCATACAACGCTTAATGGACTCCTGCCCTTTTACATCGGCGAAATCAAATTCGGGGTCTTCTAGTTGATTATAGAATTCGGCTTCGACATCTACAACCATTTCAGACAAGGGTGTTCCTTCATTAAAATAATCGATTACCTCCTTGATGGAATGTACCCCAAAGACTTCTAATCCATCCACGATAGCCGCTTCTTTGGCATTTTGTTTCGGCAATATAAACCCTTTAAACCCTTCCCTTTTGGCATTAATAGCAATGGGAAGAGCCCCTCTAATAGGTTGTAGGCTGCCGTCTAATGACAACTCCCCCATAATGATATATTGGTCTAATGGATGTTGTTCTTCAATTTGAGAAGTGGCCACTAAAATTCCCATGGCGAGGGTGAGATCGTAGGCAGATCCTTCCTTGCGCATATCGGCGGGAGCCATATTAAGGGTGATCTTTTTACCGGGTATTTTATATCCGTTGTTTTGAAGCGCCGCAGCGATCCGAAAGTTACTTTCTTTAATGGCGTTGTCGGGAAGGCCTACGAGGTGATAGCCTATTCCTTTGTCTACATTAACTTCAACGGTGATGGTGGTCGCCTCAACGCCAAATACGGCGCTGCCATAAACTTTTGTGAGCATACAATAAGGGCGGCGGGAAGATTAAACAGAGGTTCGAAGATAGGGATTCTTGATAAGTATAGCCCATTTTTTTCTTTCAGAAAAACTAAGAACTGTATGAATCATCCGATTAGAATGACTGTTATATAGGTTATTACCATTGTACTTATTGCGTATCATAATCTTCAATCTTGCCCAAGAAACAGAAATTCGCCGGTTTTGGTGTCCAAATACCCAAACTGTCTGTTTGTATACTCGATCGCAATAACTTCCCTTTCTGCATACCATTCTTCATTCGAAAAATGAGTCGGTATTTTAATTAATTTGAAATACGCAATAACGGGTCTATTGTAATGATATATCGGCAATTTATTATCGGTCCAAGGGTCTGTTCTCCAAATTGTTTTTCCGAATGTATCAATAGCAGACACGTAAATTTCTGTCGAATCGATTTTATAAATCAAATTCAGCTTTTCATCAATTATTTCATAGTCATAATCACCTACATAGTTTGGATAATCTTCAGTGAATATCCTTTTTGCCCAAGCCTCTTCCATTTTAGTAAAACTATCTATATCTAAAGAATCTGTCTGACCAAATGAAATCGATGCTATTAGAAACAATATATAGAATAAATAATTTTTCATTTTCACGTATTGTCGGTAACCGTTTTTATAGATTATTTGCTAACCCTGTGGTGGTTGCACCTTAGGTCCAGTCTGAGAAACTAATATAAACAATTGGATCGAGACATTGTGGTCCTCTTGAAGTTGACTCTACATTTAGATGCGCAGTTGGCGACAGCTTTTACCTAACTCTATATACAGAAATTTTGTTCTCTTTAATTTCGACATATCCTGAAGTTTTACTAGTAGTAAAGAATGTTATGAAGTGGTCTCGATCGATTACAATTGTCATACCTTCATTTTTCCAAAATTCATTTTCTGATATTGAGGTTAACGGTTTCATATTATCATTTTCTAAGGTTGCGAGAAATGTGTTTCCCTCTTCATTTTGAATAATATGATATAACTGATGCTTAACTATAAAACTTGTGATGATTATTGTTCCAACGCCACTCCAAAGAGTGTTTGCACCCTGTTTTGATTTCGATTCATAGTCCGTACCGTGTCTAATAACTACTCCAAACTTTTCCTCTTTAGGTTTAGGCAACTCAAAAACTTCAAGCAATTCTGGATCATCAATCTCAATAATTCCTGATGTACCCGAAAGGTGAGATAGAGAATAGGATACTATGTAGCTTCCATCAATATTATTTATTGACACTGGACAAGTTGCACTGCATGAATATTCTATTTTACTTCGCTTATTTTTGAACCAAATAGAACCTCCGTATTCACCCCTACAAGTTATTCTGACTCCGTAGTGGTCATCTTCATAAAACAAGTCACCCCCTTTTATCAATTTTCTCTTTAGCTCATTGTATGTTATTGAATCCATAAATTCAGTTACCACACTAAGTTCTTCACTAAATTGAGCAAAACAATTTGCTGAAAAAGAAACAGCAATTAGAAGAACTAATCTTTTCATTGGATGTGCATAAATATTGCTAACAGTATTATATATAATTTGCAAGTTCAACAGTGGTTACTACTTTGGCTCATTCCGAAAAATCAATGTAAATTATATGCGCTGTTCTACGTATTTTTTTAACGGATTATTGTTTTTCCGTAGTATCCATCGATTATTTCAATTACTTCTCCCGTTAAAGCACTAATTTTTATTATTTCTAAAACACCATGTTTTTTTCCATCAGAATCCAAATCTTGTGTTTTTTTGTTACAAATTTCATAAACATACATGTTCAATTTGCTATCAAATGATAGTTTAAGGTCATCTATTCCAAAATTAGTTCTTGTCAAATTCCTTTCTCCAATTTTCTCTGCATCGTTAATTGAAATAAAGTTTGAAGGCTTATTGTTCCAAATAAAATCCGGAATAATGTTCAATTCCAAAGGTTCTAACGGGTTTAGATTTTTATCAAGTTTTATCCAAAGCGCCGAACTCAAACCTTGAATACTTGGATATTCAAATCTCCAATGTACCCAGATTTCAATCCATTTTCTTCGAGTTTTGCCGTTCTTTTTCAATTTTTTAGTACTGACAAATCCAAACCGATTCTCTTTCAACCTATAGAAAGAAATACCTTCTGTTGGCGCGAAATATTTAATCAAATCTTGTCCAATAATATTTCTTAGAATCATCTCCGATTGTTCAATTATCATTTCAGTTTTTAATCGCTGTGCGTTTAATCCAAGAAAAGTCAAGATAAATAATAGGGTTACGGTTTTTTTCATTTGATATTTTTATTCAAATGTAATTTGCTTGTAATACTTCTAAAATCTAAAATGAGCGAACCTAACTTCTAAGTTAGGCAACAGGAGTTTTACTAATTGAGTAGATGGGATTCAACCTTATAAACTAAAACCCCTCTAAACGTAAACTTTAGAGGGGTTTAGTCAATTTTGTTCTTGTTAATTAGCTATCGTAACTGTTGAAACCGGATTGGTCGTATTTGTTGGATCGTACACATACACATTTCCATTGGTTGCATTTACGTCTGGTGGAAGCAAAAACTCGCGTCCACTGGGCACGTCACCCTGTATCTCAAAGCGAAAAGCAAATCGGAATCCGCCTTCCAATGCTCGCACTGGCACCTTAACTAGTCCGTTGGTCGCTGGCCCAGGAACATACTTATCATACTTATCGGGATCTGCGCCCTCTGGCACATACATAAGCACTATGTTCTCCAAAACATCTGAATTAGCGGCCTTTATCCCCATAAGCATTTGCCCCTTATCCTTGGGGTTTTGCACAATGCTAATGGTATAATTGTTTCCAAGAAAATCGGTTGCCTTGACGGTGGCTGAAGGAAAACTACCTCCACTTAATTTTGGTTTTTGATAATAGACACTAAGCTTCATCACCGTGGGCTTGGTGGCACTTAGGTCGGCGGTGAGGTTTACATTTTGACCATATTTATCATCGTACGCTAAGGCATAGCATAAATTGTCCAAACTGAGTTCGTGTAAAAATTTTCCATATTTATTAACGCATAATGCGGTTGCTGGAACCTTATTATCTTCGTAATAGGCGTTTCTATCTGCCCAAAATATGGTTCCCTTGGCCGGGTTGGTGATATCATAATCCCCTAAAAATTCACCGTGCATCACATTTCGGTTTAAAGCACTGGATACTTGGTTTTTTATATCGCCATCAATGGCTTTTTCATAGGCATGGCCCGTTGTGATGGGTGCAAAAACGCCACCTTGTCTCAATGTATCCCATGAGCTAGGATGTGCAATGGTAAAAGATGTTGTTGGAGGGGTTAACTTATAATTGCCATTCTTTGGATGTAAGGCCGTAATGGTGAAGGTGATCACTCCTGCGGTTCCCTTGGCATTTCCACCAACCATAACTCCTTCTGCTTCCCACTTACATCCTTTTCCATCGTCATCAGATCTCAGAGATGAATTTTCTAACATAGTTATATCTACATAATTCCAGATTTTAATGGGAGCCGTATTACTAAAATAATGCGCCCAGCAAAAATTTATATACTTATCCATAAAGGTCGCATTCTTCCCGAAAGGACTAAAGGCAGCCGAATTCACTTTTGGAGCAAACAACCTATCCACTTGTACGAGATGCGCAAAATCTGGGTCAGCTTTGAAATTTTTCACAACGGTTCCAAAAGGATCTTTACTACTGGCTACGGTGCTGTCAAAACCTTGTTGCGGTTTTGCCGCTCCATTAACACTATACGCCATAGGGATTCCAACAAAATCCACACAGGTAGTATTCGAATACAATTTATCGAATCCGTCTGCTGTGAATTCAAATTTATCCCAAATGGTATAGTAGTTTGGATCTGTAGAACTCCCTTCATCCGGCTCTGCCGGCCCTATCGCACCCGTTTTTGATAGGCTAACATTAATATATACTGGCGTCTCAAAGGAGATATACAATCTACCACTAAAAATAGGAGTTGGAATTGGCAACCCCTTGGTCGCATCATAATAACTTTTCTTCATCAAATCTTCCAACGTAATCCAGTAAGGAGCATATTTTGTGTCGGGATTAACTCCCAACAAGTCAATGATATGCGTATTATCTGCAAGCGCCATAGGTTTAAGTGTTCCTGTATTCCAATCGAAATGCCCATAAGCGCCATCCCCAGATTTTATTCGGCCCTGAATGATAAGGTAAATATCGGAAGGAGCATATCCTCCACTCGTGTTTCCTTGTGCATCAACGGTTAAGTTTAGAATGTCTAAATAAAGTAAATCGTTCATAAGTTGTACTATTTTGAGTTATAGGATTATCCTGTTGGTATTAGTAATGACAAGACCACAGTATGTGGCCACCATCTTTCGCAATGTAGTTCTTGATTATTAATTTCTGAATACGTAATTATACCTAATCTAACTATTAATTAGGCTATCCTGTGAACAATGAGGTATACTATGAAATCCGTTGAGGAAACTAACGCTTACTGGGAATAATAGATTTGAATGTGAACTACCTGTTCTTAGTTTACAAGTTCTTCCTTTGGAATAGCTTGAGAAAGACACTCCCCCTGAAAACTATCGTAGACGAGATCCACAGATTTAAACGAAGCAGTATCATCACAAAAGACTTCGCAGGAGTCTATGGGTGAAATATATAAATGAAGGGTCATTGAGGTAGTTTCAGTGCAGTTTTTTAATAAATGGCAGCCCATATTATCTTCCATGTAGGTCAATGTTCCCGGTTTTAGTTCGATACGATTGCACTCTTCCAGCTCATTATTGGCTCCATGCTTATATCGTATTTCGGTATTACTTCCTTCTATTTGATATACCCAACATCTTTGGTCCGCGTGATTGTGAATAGGAGTACAATCACCCTCCTTCCAACAAATTAAAATAAGCTCGAAAGTCTCGGTTCTATCGATACAGTTTCGAGCATACGAGTCTTCTTTCCATTGGGCGTATTTCTGAAAATCACTAGGTGGTATTCGAAGATTTTTAGCAATCTGAACATAATCTGAAGGGTCACATTTCTTTAAGGTGACCAATAATTCATCCAGTGATTCAATATAATTCATTCAATTAAATTTTATATTTAGCGTATTAAAGTTAGCTTTGCCCATTATAGGTAAAAAATTACTTTTTTAGACGATTTTCATCTGTTTTTTTTATTTTTCAGCCAAAAACTATCCATTTTTTTAAGAAATCGTTAATTTTTATCAAGACCATATAATTTAACAATGAAAGAAGCCCTACGTACGTTTAGTGAGATTGTAATTCAATTAATTGAAGACGAAAGTCTACATCCTGTTGCTGAGCACATTCCATCAGATGAGCTCTTTGAAAAGATGGATTTGGCACTTCCTGAAGATCCAATCTCCGATGAAGATTTCAAAAATGCACTTAACGAATTAGTGCAAAAAACACCTCGTACAGCTACCAATGCTTTTTTCAATCAACTCTTTGGAGGAAGAAACGAACGTGCTATTCTTGGAGATCTTCTCGCTGTTATCTTAAATAACAGTATGTATACATATAAGGCTGCCGGACCCCAAGTGGGTGTCGAGAAGGTTATTCTTGACAAGGTCATTGAAATGATTGGTTGGGACAAAAACGCAGGAGGTACTTTCGCCACGGGTGGTTCTATGACTAATTTCATGTCTTTATTAATGGCTCGTGATTTTGCTTCGAGTGCTGTAAGAACAAAAGGATTTCAGCAAGAAAAACTCACAGTATATACCTCATTAGAATCGCATTATAGTATCGCGAAAAATGCCGCTTTCTCTGGTATCGGGCGCGATCAGGTACGTTATGTTTCTACTGACGATCACGGACGACTCGATGTAAAAGACTTGCAGGAAAAAATTATTACTGATATTGATCAAGGATATATTCCTGCTTTGGTAAATCTTACGGCTGGAACTACTGTATTGGGATCATTTGACCCCATTAAAACGGTTTCTGCTATTTGTAAGCAATACAATATCTGGTTGCATGTAGATGGCGCATATTGTGGTTCTGTGCTGTTTAGCGAGACCTATAAACATCTTATTGAAGGTGTTGAATTGGTGGATTCTTTTAGCTTCAATGCACATAAGATGCTAGGAACACCACTTACTTGTTCCCTACTTCTGGTAAAGGACAAACAGTATTTGTACGATTCGTTTGCCAACGAGGCCAACTACTTGTATCAAACAGATCATGACGAATTCAATCTTGGAAAGACCTCTCTGCAGTGTGGAAAAAGAAATGACGCACTTAAGTTTTGGACCCTATGGAAAAGCATAGGAACCAGGGGCCTTGAAGGTATGGTAGACACTCAGTTTATGTTAGCCGATGTCGCGAGGGAATATGTCAGAAATAATGACGACTATACGTTATACAGTTACGATAACTCGATCTCCGTTTGTTTTAACTACAAGAACATTCCAGCTAGAACACTCTGTACTCTGCTCTACGAGCATTCAAAATTACTTGTTGGATATGGTTCTTTTGGAGATGATGAATTTATTCGTTTGGTTACGATCAATGTTCAAAACGAAAAAGAAGACATCATTAACTTTTTCAAAACACTGGAAAACTTCGTTTCAACGCATTCAGAACTCTTGTTGAAGGAAGCTAATATCTAAGAATCTATAGGAAAGTTTTCAAGTTGACAGCAGCTTCAACGGCGTGTGACTATTCAATAATAATAGGCGGAACTAGGTCATTATTAATGGCAAAAATTACAAGGCCTGCAATATTTTTTACTTCCGTCTTTTCTAAGAGATTTTTACGGTGTACTTCAACGGTTCGAGGACTAATAAATAGTTTGTCAGCTATTTCGTGCGTTGTTAGCTGTTTGCAGATAAGTTCTAATACTTCGCGCTCTCTAGGGGTGATAAAACTTTCATCGAAAACAGATTTTTCAAAAGCTCTGTTTTTAGAAGAAAACCGGTCATTTAAAACCTTCATTACATGTCGATCATAATGAAACCCTTTGTAATAAACCTGTTTTATGGTATGCAACACTTTTTCCGGAGGAGAATTCTTAACCAAATATGCGCTAGCACCCACATCGATCATATTGCGTATAAACGGTTTGGTATTATAGGTAGTCAAAGCAATAATATTGATCTCGCTATAGGCCGCATGAATGGCCTTGGTGGCTTCTACCCCATTAAGTTCTGGCATTTTAATGTCCATTAAAATAATATCGGGAAGTAATTCACTACTGGCTAAGTACTCAAGGAGTTCCTTACCATTGGAGGCATGTTGAACAATGTTGATGTCCTTATCTCTGGATAAGATATGTGATAATCCGACGCGAAACAATTCTTCGTCGTCAGCGAGTACTACATTGATTTTAAAGCTCATTATTAATCTCTATGGTTACCGCAATCCCATTTCCCGGACTGGAGGCTATTTCGAGGTCACCTTGTAAGATCACTGCACGATTTTCAATTCCACTCATTCCCAAACCTTTGGCCTTTTGAGTGTCCTCGATATTAAAGCCTTTACCATTATCCCGGTATTGTAAAGATAAGATGTTTTCTTTAGTTTTCAGAATTAAGGTGATTTGAGATGCTTCAGAATGTTTAATAGAATTGTTCATGAGCTCTTGAACGATCCTAAATATATGGAGTTCGTGATTGGAAGACACGAAGTTTTCTTCGTAAGAAATATCGTATTCAAGTTCAAATTTTTTAGAATCATATACCTCTTCACAAAGTTCTTCCAATGCGGCCTCTAAGCCAAACTTTTGAAGAGTTGGTGGCAATAGATCATGAGCAATACGTCGTGAGCTTTCTAATACTGTTGTAGTCACTTTAAGGATGCTATCTCCCATCTTATTGGCCTCATCTGAAGTAATTCCTTCTTCCAATAAAAAATTAGCATTTAAAGACACTATATTGAGTTTGGAACTAATAGCATCATGCATGTCTTGTGCAATGCGCGCTCGTTCTTCTTCTTGGGTAATAATGGTAGATCGAAGCACCTCCTTTTGGTGTTCAATTTCCATGGTCGCTTTTTCAAGTTCTGTCTTAATGATCTTACGGCGAGAAAAGTAAAAAAAGAGTACAATGGCCACACCCATCACAAACAATAGACTGATTGCGATAACGATGATACTTATTATCTGATTTTCTCCTTCAAACAGTGTGTCCATGGGACGAATATAGGAATTTCGCTGGCATTCTAAATAAACTAACGTCATTCCGAATGAAGTAATGCCTCCACAGTTGTCACAAGATGGTTGGGCAACAATATGATACATCCATTAGAGGTATTCATAATATTATGTAAATCTTCTCATTCAGGGCTGCAACATGGAGGACGTGGAAGAGAAAAGTCAAAAGCTCTTCCTGAAGTAGGTGCATCCATATTTGCGTCGATAATTAATTCATCATATTTGTCAATTGCTATAAACACGGTAGTAAGTTTCTGGTTTTTGTTCGTTCCAAAAAATAATGCCAGTCTGTCAATATCGTGAGTTAACAACATACGTTTTACGATTGCAACATCATAACCGAAACGCTCAACGCGAAAGCCCTCTTGAGTTAGTGCGTTTTCAAGATCAATTAAAGATCTACCCGTCCCAGTTAAATATTGATAGGCATCATCACTAGTCAAAATATGATCCATAGGCGGGACACCTTCAGTTCTTACATCTTGCATAACTTTAAGTGCCGAGAAATCTGCTTGATATTTCTGAGTGCTAATAATAAAAGAAGGTAATTCTCCAATGATTATGTCTTCCCCGTCCACCCCAGTGGCCGAAAATGTGATTTGGTTTTCATCGTTCAATCCAAGGTCGAACCACACAAAAGTAACCCTAGTATCTGCGATTAACTCGTTCAGTGCATTTACATCAAATTCATAATGCGATATCTGTTGTTGATTGTCCGCTATTTCTTGCAAAATAACACCTGTCTTCCAGTTGTTTTTCTGTACGGTTAAATTAGCCTCTTCTATTTTCTCAGTAGTTTCTTGTGAGCAAGAAAGCAATAACAGAAATGCCCCCGCAGCACTAAAAATGTATTTTTTCATATCTAAATAAAGTTAAATCGCTAATATCATGTAAGTTACCCCTTTTTAACTCTATAATTACGATACCACTCCACAAAAATCAATATTTGAAAAACAAAAATTAGTATTCTATTGGTATCTATTAATATGTAATTTATTTTTTCTGAAAAATTAAATACTAAATTTCCGGAAGCAAAAATTAATGTGCTTGAAAGGAGGTATAGAAATATTCCAATATTTCCGATTATAAATTTTCTTTTTCCATCCAAAGATTTATAAAAATAAAGTACCGCATATATTACTATTATGGCGTGGGTAATAGCCATCCCAAGGCTATTATACTTAAAAAAGATCCCAGGTTCATTTATGTATTGATAGCCCAGAAAGCCCATAATAATAATCAGTACGATTTTAATCCATTTAAACTTCAGTAATTCGAAATAAAAATATGACAGAAAGATAAATTGACTGATGAAATAAATATGTGAAAGGTATAAATTTGGCTTATGCAGGACTTTGGCAACATAAATACTCACCAATTGCACTACTACTATCGTTGTCAGATAAATAGCAAAAATCTTAAAAGCCTTATCATTTCTAATAAAGCTTTTAAGAAATAAAACCACATTAACTACTGAAAATAGAGTGGTTAAATAGTTAAACCAAAGGAAATCATCCATCAATTATTGACCATTTAATGGACTATTTGGATCACAACTGGGAGGGCAAGGTGTTGAAAAGTCCCATAAGCCAGTTCCGTTTCCATCATCTACCGCAGTGCCTTTACCATCTATAGTCCCATTGATTATGTCCTTATAAACGATTTTTCCACCTTCTATAGCCTGTTCGGTCCCTACTATTATCAATTTTTCGGTGTCCTTTTTAGTTTTTGGATCTTCTTCTACGCCCAAATAGGCACGTACATATTGTGTCCCCGGTTGATTTTCTATTTCCGCTAAAACTCCTCTTAAATCGTCCGCTGGGATTAAAAAAGCATTACACTCGTTATACTTATTGTACGTTGATTCTTTTTGTTGCCAACGCTGTGTCCAATCCTCAGCAGTTTTTAAAGGAATCTGATTCTTTGTGTTACTCATAATTGAAAAAATTTAGGTTTGAATTCTAAAATTAGTAAAAATGACATCTAATTGACTATCATTTTAAAAATTATCGATGTATGACTTCTCCTACGTTGAAAGAACTCAACTCTTTAGAAAGTCTAAAAGCCCTTTTGTAGATGTATTATTTGAATCTTGTTCGCTGTTGCTCATGGTGTTAAGCACATCATTGGCCAACTTCTTTCCCAATTCTACACCCCATTGATCATAACTAAAGATATTCCACACGATTCCCTGGACAAATAACTTATGTTCGTATAGGGCAATAAGGCTTCCCAAATTTTTAGGTGTTAGTTTCTTTATAAGAATGGTATTTGTAGGACGGTTGCCATCAAATTTCTGGTATTCATGCTTTCCTTCCATATCTTCTGTACCATATAGCAATGCTTCCGTTTGCGCAATACAGTTAGCCATAAGAATATCCTGATGTTCAGTCTTCCCATGTAGTGATTGAGAAAAACCAATAAAATCTGTCGGGATTAGTTTTGTGCCCTGATGTAATAACTGGAAAAAGGCATGTTGAGCATTGGTACCCGTACTGCCCCAAACAATCGTTCCTGTTTGATATTTTATGGTTGCTCCATTTCTATCCACAGATTTTCCATTGGATTCCATGACAGCCTGCTGTAAATAAGGTACAAATGTATCAAGGTATTGCGAATACGGAATCACAGCCTCGCTTTCGGCTTCAAAAAAGTTATTATACCAAACGGAAAGCAATGCCAATAGCACGGGAATATTTTCGTCAAAATCGGTGGTGCTAAAATGGGTATCCATAGCTGAAGCTCCGTGCAGCATCTCTTCAAAATGATCATACCCTACCGCACAACATATAGACAATCCTACGGCACTCCATAAGGAGAAACGTCCACCTACCCAATCCCACATCGGGAAGCGGTTTTCTTCAGCAATACCAAACGCGGCTACTGCCTCGGCATTTGTAGATACTGCGATGGTATGCGACCTAATATCGGCTAGGGACATCTCCTCTAACAACCACTTTCTAATGGTTTGCGCGTTGGTTAAGGTCTCTTGAGTGGTAAAACTTTTTGAAACAATAATAAATAGTGTGGTCTCTTTATTTACTTTTTGAAGTACTTCAGAAACATGATCGCCATCCACATTAGAAATAAAATGAATGTTCAAATGATTTTTATAGAACTGCAAGGCATCAGTCACCATTTGAGGTCCCAAGTGGCTACCACCAATACCTACATTTACCACATCGGTAATAGGTTTTCCTGTATATCCTTTCCATGATCCCGTAATGATATTCTCTGAAACCTCCTTCATTTTTTGAAGTGTTTCCTGAACTTCTGGTTTCCTATTTTTAAAATCACGCAAGGCGGTGTGAAGCACCGCTCTATGTTCTGTCTTATTTATAGGTGAGCCAGAAAACTGTAGAGAGATTGCCTTTTTCAATTCGACCTCATTTGCGAGATCCTTCAGTAGCTGAAGGGTTTTATTTGTAACCCTGTTCTTTGAGTAATCTACATAAAACTCCTCCCAAGCCACATGCATCTTACCTCCTCGTCCTTGATCCTCAAAAAACAAGCTGCTCATCTCGACTCCTTTCATTTCAAGAAAGTGATCTGCGAGCGCCTTCCAGGCATTGGTTTGAGTAGGATCTATGGACGGTAGACTCATTGTGTTTTGTTGAGTTATTGTTTATTAGGCTTTCAGTTTGTTTTCTTTATAATACGCTATTAATCCATCAATAGGTCTTCGTAAAATAGTTCCCAGTTCCAAATGATACGGTTTCATACAGTCTCGGATAATATCTTCTGAAAAATGAGCGATAGAACCAATAAAATGAATAGGTACGTGTTGTGCCTCTTTGAAACACAATATTTTATACTCTATAAATTTCAGCATTCCTTCGCTAATAAGTTTATAAAAATAACCGTTTACCTCTTCACTTGTAAAAATAAATTCGGCAAATGAAGCCAAATATGTGTTTGGATTTGGTTTTTTATAGAGGTTCATTTTAATTTCATCGGGATCAAGATCAAAACGCTCTTCGAATTTTGTTATTAATTCTGCGGGCATTTTTTTGTAGTAGTAATCTCTAATGAGTCTTTTTCCGAAGTAATTACCACTGGCTTCATCCATGAGGGTATATCCTAACGATGGAATGGGCGTGTGAATGGTTTCGCCATCAAAATAACAACTATTAGATCCTGTTCCTAGAATACAAACAATTCCAGGCTTAGTGGTCACAGCAAATACAGCGGCTGCCATATCTTCCTGAACACTCACGGTAGCCTTTGGAAATAGCTCTTTAATAACGCTTGCTAGAATAAAACTGGGGGTTTCTGTACCACAACCAGCTCCGTAGAAGTCTACCGCATCTACCTTTTGAAATAAGACTTGAAGGTCTGTGTTGGATCCTATTCGCGTACGTAACTCCTCTTGCGGCACTACAGCCGGATTAAGTCCGGGTGTTCGCGTTTTGAGAACCACTTCTCCGTGATCATCCAAAAGTACCCAATCACATTTTGTTGAGCCGCCGTCCGCTATTAAAACCATAGTTAAATTGTTGCAATGTGAGCAGCCAGGTCAATTAATTTTGATGAATAGGCGTACTCATTATCATACCATGCTACTAACTTAAAGAAATTCTCATTAAGAGCAATGCCTGCACCGGCATCGAAGTTACATGTATTAGGGTCTGACACAAAATCTTGAGAGACAACGGGTTCGTCTACATAATCAACAATGCCTTTATAGGCACCATTTGCTGCCTCCTTAAACAACCTTTTGATATCTTCATAACTGGCGGATTTCTTAGTCCGCACTGTTAAATCTACCACAGATACATCTGTAGTTGGCACTCGAAATGCCATTCCGGTCAATTTGCCCTCCAATTCGGGAATAACTTTGGTTACTGCTACTGCTGCTCCCGTTGAGGTTGGTATGATATTCGACAAAGCACTCCGCCCAAGGCGGTAGTTCTTACGAGAAGGACCGTCTACAGTAAACTGTGTAGCCGTTGCGGCATGCACCGTGGTCATTAACCCTTCTACAATACCCAAATTGTCATTGATAATCTTAGCCATGGGCGCCAAGCAATTGGTCGTACACGAGGCGTTAGACACAATGGTATCTTCTGGTCTTACGTCTTCATGATTTACTCCCATAACAAACATAGGAGCCGTTTTTGAAGGGGCCGAAATCACAACTTTCTTGGCTCCAGCGGTAATGTGGGCTTGCGCCGAGTCTAATTCTTTAAATATTCCTGTACAGTCTATTACGACATCTACGCCAACTTGGTCCCATGCTAAATCGGCTGGATTTCTTTCTGAAGTAACGCGAACGGTTTTTCCATCCACCACCAACTGACCATTTTCTACGGCAACACTTCCTTCGTATTTACCATGTACCGAATCATACTCTAATAAATACGCTAAATGATCTACATCCAGTAAGTCATTCACTGCAACAACTTCCACATCTTCATGTTGACTTGCAATTCTAAATGCAATTCTTCCTATTCGGCCAAAACCGTTGATTCCAATTTTTTTTGTCATTTTCTTTTATGAATTTTAAACGGAAGTAATGTCCGCCACACGTATTAATTCGATATCTATTTCGTTTTCTCCTTTTAATGTTTCGGCAAAAGGAACATGTACAATTTTGTTATGTGAAATACCAATCATAATATCCTTCTTTCCTGCCAGTAATGCATCAATAGCTCCCACTCCTAAACGGCTGGCCAATACTCTATCTGCACAACTGGGAACGCCGCCTCTTTGTATATGTCCTAAGACAGTTACTCGCACTTCATATCCTGCCAAATTGTTCTCTATATATGTTGCTAACTCAAAAATATTCTTTCCTATTTGATCTCCTTCAGAAACAACAATAATGCTGGACGTTTTACCAGATTTCTTACTTCGTTCTAAAGAATCCAACAACCTGTCTTTTCCCATATCCTGCTCGGGAATCAAAATTTCTTCGGCTCCCGCTCCAATGCCCGCATTTAAGGCAATATCACCAGCATCTCTACCCATCACCTCAACAAGGAATAATCTATTGTGTGAATTGGCCGTATCTCTAATTTTATCTATTGCTTCAACCACAGTATTTAGCGCCGTGTCATACCCTATGGTATAATCAGTGCCATTAATATCATTATCTATGGTTCCAGGCAATCCTACAATTGGGAAGTTATGTTCTTCGTTAAATATGCTAGCACCGGTAAATGTTCCGTCTCCTCCAATTGCCACCAAAGCATCAATCTTGTTTTCTTTTAAGTGCTGCAGCGCCTTTGCTCTCCCCTCTTTTTCGTAAAACTCTTTAGAACGTGCCGATTTAAGGAAAGTTCCTCCTCGATTGATGATATTCTTCACAGAACGTGCTCCCAACGATTTAAAATCTCCTTCTATTAATCCTTGATATCCTCTAAAAACTCCTACACATTCCAATTGGTGATACGAACAAGAACGCACCACTGCTCGTATAGCGGCGTTCATTCCGGGGGCATCTCCTCCACTGGTAAGTACAGCAATTCGTTTAATTTGTGTGCTCATGAATTGTAAAACTAGGTTATATCCTTCAAATGGCAAACTCGTTATTATTACTATAACGTTTTCGGTTAATAAATTTATAACATCCTTCTCGCGAAAATACGTGTAGCCACGTATGGTATCCCATTTATCTGAAAGTTATATTTGTTAATGAATTAGTGAAGTGTATTGACATTTATTTTTTGTGGGGATAAAGAATTTATATACAATACATAGATTAAAAGTTTTACACCTTTAAAAACTTTTATAATTTACTAAGTTAGGTTTGTTATAAGCGCCGCTTTCAGCGGCGCTTATTTTATTATATATCTATGTCTAAACTAATTACTCTAGGATCGTAAATTCAATGGAAGAATCATTAAAGATTTTATGTGTTTGCTTTTTGAAATCCGATTCAGATGCCTTGAAGATGTTGGGCACATAGGTTTGTGGATTTAAATCGATCAATGGAAACCAAGTACTTTGTATTTGTATCTGAAGTTTGTGTCCTTTTTTGAAGGTATGATGAACATCCTGTAGTTTGATATCTACATTCGTTTTTTCATTGGCTACGAAAGGTTGTGGATTGGAAAAACTATTTCTAAACCTACCACGCATCACTTCACTACGCACCATCATGTGATAGTTACTCATTTTTAAATGGTCTTGTGTTTCCTCTGTATCCTCAGTATCTGGGGGAAAAACATCAATTACCTTCACAACCCAATCAGCATCGGTTCCGGTGGTGGCTACTTTGAGTTGTGCTAGTATTTCTCCGGCCAATGTTAGGTCTTCGGTTAGCACAGGCGTTTCAAACACCAGTACATCTGGGCGACGACCTGCAAATCGTTGATCATCGGTCATATATTTACGGGGTGTAAAGACCATTTTAACGTCTTCAGTATATGGTACTGGTTTTGCTGGATCACTTACAAACTCTTCAAACGTATAGCTCTTTTCTGGTCTGTCAGTAAGGCGGTTATGGTTTTGTAAAAAGAAAGTTTTCTTCTTGGTGTTTTTTGGTGGCCATTCGGCATACGATTTCCATTCGAGGCTTCCACTATCATACATATAGGCCTCAGGCAATCCAGAATCTAGGTTCCCATCTCCCTTTAGGAAATGATTAAAGAATTTAGTTTCCACATCACGCTGAAAATCTCTTGAGATAAAATCTCCAAAATAGACATTTCCAATAGCCTGTCTTTCTTTGTTTCTAGCCCAATCGCCATGACTCCACGGACCAAATACCATCGTATTGTATGTACTGCTCGTAGCTTCAATATTCTTATAGGTTTCAAAGGGGCCGTATAGATCTTCGGCGTCAAAAAGTCCACCCACCGTCATTACTGCCGGTTTAATATCCTTTAAATACTGAATAATGCCTCTAGATTCCCAAAAGTCATCATAATTAGGATGGTCTTTCAATTGTTGCCAAAATACATTGTCTTCCTTATAATATCGATCCAAATTTGTCAAGGGACCATTGTCCAAAAAGAATTGATACTGATCCTGAGTTCCTAAATCCGGAAAACTATACCAAGACTCCTTAGTAGGTTTTGTTTTTTCATAGCCAAACACAGACGTGGCTCTCCAATAACTCAATAAATAGGCTCCATTGTGGTGAAAATCATCAAAAAAGAAATCACCAATACAGGCTTGTGGCGAGGATGCTTTTAATGCTGGATGGGCATCCAACAACGAATAGGTCGCATAAAACCCAGGGTATGATATTCCCCAAGTTCCTACGTTTCCGTTATTATTATCCACGTTTTTAACAAGCCAATCTATGGTATCATACGTATCACTGGCCTCATCTGTTTGTTTTCCTTTTTTATTCGGAATATAAGCGCGCATATTATCGTACACCCCTTCACTCATCCAACGACCGCGTACATCTTGATAGACCACGATATTTCCTTCTTCCATCATAAATTGATTAGGCCCTACCCTTGATCGAAATTGATCTTCTCCATAGGGTCTGCAACTATATGGAGTTCTCTGCAATAAAATTGGGTATTCTTTGGACGTATCTTTTGGTGCGTATATCACTGTAAACAATCGTACGCCATCTCGCATGGTGATATACGTCTCAGTTTTGTTATAGTTCTCTTTGGCAAAATTAGTGTCTTGTGCCACGGTTGTACATGACATGGCAATCAAGAGAAGTAATAGGATACCGTAATTTCGTTTCATACCTGTTATTTAAAATTTTTCAATCCTTCTTGCAACCATTCAAAATACTCATCTCCATCGGGCGTATATGCCGTGGGTTCGTTAAGTAGGTTTAAATCGCTATCTAATAAAATATAATAAGGCTGAGAATTGTTCTGAAAATTAACTGTTTGGAAGGTAGCCCATTTATCACCAATGGTTTTGATCTTCTTAACGCCACCTGTTGGTTTCTGAAAATTAAACTGCTCTTCTTCGGAAAGGTCTTTTCTGTCATCTACGTAAAGGGAAATAAGTATATAGTCTTCATTGATAGTTTTAAAAATATCATCCCGACTCCATACCTGTTCTTCCATTTTTCGACAATTTACACAGGCCCAACCCGTAAAGTCCAACATTATTGGTTTTCCGGAAGATTTAGCCGCTTCTAAACCTTCGTAGAAATCCTTATACGCATTTAATCCCAGAGGAGCACTTGTACCCTTATCATAAAGGCTATAAAACAATGGGGGTGGAAAACCGCTCAATAATTTTAAATTGGCATATTTGGTATTGGTCAATCCAGGTGTGAGGTATATTAAAAATGCCACACTTAATATTCCCACAATCCAATTTCCTTTTGGTATTTTTTTGCGTTTAGGACCATCGTGTGGAAAACGAATAAATCCGAAGAGATACAATGCCATGCCCAAGGCACAGATAATCCATATAGCTATAAATATTTCACGTTTGAGAAGTCCCCAATGTTCAACAAGATCGGCGTTTGAAAGGAATTTGAAAGCCAACGCCAATTCTGCAAAACCTAGCACTACTTTTACTGTATTTAACCAGCCACCACTTTTAGGTAGTGAGTTGAGCCAATTAGGAAATAGCGCAAATAGCGCAAAAGGTAGAGCTAAGGCTAATCCAAAGCCTCCCATTCCAACGCTCAATTGCATTGCGCCGCCATCACTTGTTAGTGAGCCCCCTAATAACGAACCTAGGATGGGGCCTGTACAGGAAAAAGAGACAATCGCCAATGTAAGTGCCATAAAGAAGATTCCTATAACACCGCCAATACTGGTCGCCTTGTTGTCCATTTTTGAACTCCAAGAGCTCGGTAATGTGAGTTCAAAATATCCAAAAAACGAAAATGCGAACACCACAAAAATCACAAAGAAAATAATATTGAGTGTTACATTGGTGGAAATATTATTGAGTATTTCTGGGTCTACTGAATCTAAGAAATGAAACGGTAAACTGAGAAGTACATAAATAAGGAAGATAAAGAGTCCATACAAAATGGCATTCCCTAAACCTTTCTTTTTGTTCTTCGCACTTTTGGTAAAAAAGGACACCGTCAAGGGTATCATTGGAAATACACAAGGCGTAAGCAAAGCTATGAGTCCGCCCAAAAAACCAAGTAAGAAAATGGTTAAAAATCCTTTGTCTTTTTTGGTTTGTGTTAATTCGAACCTATCCTGTCCCTTGATGTCTAAAGTTAATGCTGCCGTTTTCGCAATATCTTCTTCTGAAACTTCCGCCGAAGCCAAGGTAGCTTCTTTTTCCCCTAGACCAATTTCAAATGTTTTTGTTTCTGGAGCTAAGCACCTCTCATCATCACATACCGCATAATATACATCTACTTGGATCTTTAGACCCTCTGCATTAATCACTCTAATAGGTTGTCTAAATGTAGCCTGATCTTCGAAGAAGACAATATCTGCCTCAAAAACAGGGTCCCAATGGGGTTTTATTTTAGGCTCCTCTGTCCCTCCTATTAATTCGTAGGTTTCGGGTGATGCGTTGTAAGCAAATTCGGTAGGAATTGGTGGTAATTCTACATCAGCCTCTACCTGACTATAAATGTGCCAACCTTCTTCCATAATCACCTTGGTGACTATTGTATAACGATCGCCCCCATCTGATTGCAAGGTTACTTCTACATCTACTGGATCTGTAAATTCTTGTGCCATGAGTGGCGCTTGGAAGTAAAAAAAAGCGATAGCCAGTAACAACAATTTCTTCATAACGTTCATTCAAGTATTCGTGTAATTCTTAAAATATTTTCTGTATTTGGTGTAACTCGTACCTCCTCGCTCATACGCATTCCTATGACCCATATAATCTTTTGGCCGCTACATAACACCCATGTTTTTTCTTTGGCAACCAAAGATAACTTTTCATCTTTAAAAAACTTACTCAGTTTCTTTTTTCCTTTCATTCCAAAAGGTTGAAAAACATCACCTTCCTCCCGCTTTCGAATTTTTAATGGAAAATTGATCGTATCCAAATCCAAATATATTGTATTTGCGTCTGTATGACCAACTGATGAAAGTATTTCAAAATGTAGGTTCACGGGAGATTTGACTTCCTTGGTGTTTTCTGAAATTAAAAATTCTTGAGTGAACGAGCCTTCATCTCTTGGTGTAATTAAGAAGGTCTTTCTATCCTTTAAAAGCCTAAAACCAGGAGAAAATACCGTCTTTCCACTTTGTGAGTCCATTAAATCTGAAATGTCGTTCCATGATGTAAAGCCAAAAGGGTTCAAGAGCTCAAATAACAACGTGCTGGTATTGGGTAACTCTCTTAATTTTTCAATATCAATATTATATCCGTCTGTTGTTTCCGTCATTACAAGCGTACGCACTAAAGTAACATAGTCTTCAACTAGTGCCTGACTTGCCGCGAGATGGTCGCTTGTTTTTTTAAATTTTTGTAAGAAATTTGGAACTTCAGCCTTTAATTGCGGCAGGACATCATGTCTAATTTTATTGCGTAAATAGTAGGTTTCGGCATTGCTACTATCTTCTCTCCAACGTAGGTTATACGTATCGGCATAGGTAGCAATTTTCTCACGAGGAAAGGATAACAGTGGTCTAATAATGTGCTCATTTATTTCTGGAATACCAATCAACCCACGAAGGCCAGTACCTCTAGAAAGATTGATAAAAAAAGTCTCCACATCATCATCCATATGGTGTGCTGTAAGCACAAAATCAAAATTATAGGTTGCCATCAATTCCGAAAACCATTGATATCTAAGTGCCCTCGCCGCCATTTGTGTAGACATCTTTTCTTTAGACGCGTACATATTTGTGTCAAACGTATGGGTATAGACCGGCACGCTCAACTTATCGGCCAAATCAATGACAAACGCCTCGTCTTCGTTGCTTTCGGCGCCGCGCAATGAAAAATTACAGTGCGCCAAAGTAATATTGTATTTCAGTTCTTTAAACAATCTTGCCAATACAATACTGTCCATGCCTCCACTACAGGCAATAAGTAATTTCTTTTCCGTTAGAAAAGAGAAATGATCACTAAGATGCTGTTTTAGTTCTTCTAGCATATTGTAATTGGAAACATACAAACTTACACAATAGACAAAGAATTTATCTTGATTATTAGGTAACCTTAACATTTAGATTCAACCTTCCAACACTTCCCGCATCGCCTTTGCTTTAATCAGGCATTCTTCATATTCCGTTTCGGGGGTTGATTTGGCGGTGATAGCACCTCCCACCGAAAAACTGACATATTCTTTATGGGCATTGTATAAAATACTCCGAATGATCACATTGAAATCCATATCATTATCTGGGGTAAAATACCCTGCCGCCCCACTATACAAGCCACGTTTAGCATCTTCAAGCTCTTCAATAATTTTCATAGCCGAAACTTTTGGTGCTCCAGTCATACTTCCCATGGGAAAGGTATTTTTAATAACCTCTACCGGCCTTATATCTTCAGAAATCTGACATGAAATTGTTGAGATCATTTGGTGTACTTGTTCAAAAGTATAAACAGTACACAACTCATTTACTCTAACACTTCCCTTTTTAGCAATTTTGGAAAGGTCGTTTCTTACCAAGTCTACGATCATTATATTCTCACTACGTTCTTTAGGATCAAGGCGCAGTTTTTCTACCATTGCGGCATCTTCCTTTGGATCGAAAACTCTCTTTGCTGTTCCCTTTATAGGCTGTGAAATTACTGTACCACCCGTCTTTTTAAGATATCTTTCTGGCGAAGCCGAAAGTAAAAACAGGTTTTCAAATTTCAGAAATGTAGCAAACGGAGGTCGCGAAATATCATTGAGATGAAGAAACGTCTTAATTGGATCTAGCTTCGTTTTCTCTGCAAAGAACTCCTGACAAAAACTGGCTTCATAAATATCTCCTCGTTGTATATGAGACAAAATAGTTGATACCTTTTCAAAATAAGAATCTTTGGACGTTCTTAATCTAATTTTAATTGCTTCGGGTTTATCCTCTAAAGTCCCGTCTACTATATTTTCTTCTTGTATATCTTCCCAGTCTTTTTCCGCTTCATCCTCGACCACTCGTAAATAATGCAACTCCACGGTGTTTTCTGTAAATAGGAATATTTTTTTCGGCTGAAAAAAATAGATGTCTGGAAACTGAAGGCCATCAAAATTGTTAGACTCAAGCGCCTCGATATCATTCTTGAGGTCATACGTTAAGTACCCAAATAGCCAATCTTTTGCTCGAGATTGATACTCCTCTAGTGCTTCAAAGCTTCCATTTGTTTGGGTTTTTATAGAAGTAAATGCATCTACGGCCAAAATAGCCTTGTAAGAACTGTATTCTTGTGCATATTCATTAGAATCCAACCAAACAACCTCATCAAACTGTTGGGCCCAACTTAGAAGCCTCTCTGTAAAAACTTCTTTTGTGGGAATAGTATACTTTTTTACCGTACGCATTTAATGTCATTGAAATAGTTACCTAGAAAAACACGTCTATATATGTTTTCTAAGACAAATTTCTAAAGCGCAAAGGTATCGAAATCGAGCGAACAAAAACATTAGATACAAATATGTGAATCAATCAGGCCTTAGATCTTCTTTTGGTTATTTTAAACATTTTATGTTATCAAAAATAAAATGTTTATTATTGGTATAACTAATATATCCATCAATGCCTACAGCAACGTACAGAAATATCTACTTCCTCTTTTTTTGCTTATTTCTAATATCAAACGTAAGTGGGCAAAACAGAGACAATTACAGTTTACTTTGGGAGATTGAACATAAGGACACATCAAAGAAATCTTTTGTTTTTGGTACCGCGCATTTAAAAGATAAACGCGTTTTTGATTTTAGCGATGCTTTAATTCCGTCCATGGAAAGTACTGAGGCTTTTGCTTTGGAAATTCATCCAGATTCTATTCTTTCTGGTATGTCCCGTGAGCTATTTACGAAAGATTATGATAGTATCATGAAAAAGGTGCTTTCTGATAAAGAATATGAGCAACTCAACAATAAATTTATAGAAGTCACCCAAAAGCCATTGGATAGTTTTTCATTTAAACATCCAATATTATTACAGGGCTTGTTGGAAAAAGAAAAAGAAAGTGACGGTGAGGGCGCTAAAAGCACATTCTTGGATGGATATCTATATAAAATCGCGAAATCTATGGGTAAAGACATCTATGGATTAGAAAAGATAGAAGATCAATTTCCAGCTATAGATGGGATGGCAGAAGATGAACAAAGAGAACTATTCTTAGATCTTCTAAATTTTAATCAAGAATATTTTGACGATGTTAAAGAAGATATAATTCAACTCTATCTCTCCGGTGATGTCGAAAAGTTGATACAAGAAGCAGGAAAATATGATACCGAAAAGATGAATCTCGTAAAGCGCAATCACGTTATGGTTGCCAGTTTGGAAAGAATAATGAAAGAGAAATCCATTTTTTCAGCCGTAGGAGCGGCTCATCTTGGAGGAGAAGAAGGGGTCGTTGCATTACTTCGGAACAAAGGATATACGGTGAATCGTGTTGTAAGCGAGTTCACCGGAAAATCTAATGATTACCAGATAAAACCCAACATTGACGGTTGGCATGTTAATGAAGACCTAGAACTTGGATATAGGCTATTAACTCCAGCCGCACCCATCCCTATTGATATAAAAGGGCTCCAAATGAACATTTCAAGAGATGTGGTTTCAGGGGGTTCATTTTTTTATATGGTGTTGGACTTACGTGATAAACCAAAGCGACCTGACTTTGACTTTATTGAATTTTACCTAAAACAACAAACAGAAGGTGATACCACCCGCATAGTAGAAAGGTCAATTATTGTAAAAAATGATATAAACTTTACAGAGGCCATTTACCAGTCTAATTCTGGTCCCATGAGAATGCAGATGGCATTACACAATGATATTTTATACAGTTTTTTCTCTCAAAACACACTTGCCGAGTTAAAATCTGACTATACCAATGCCTTCTTCGATTCGGTAGAAATAGGCACCGCTACACCGAAAATAATCGATAACGAATGGAAAATTAAAATAGATACTATAGGTGCATTTTCAGTTTCTCTGCCTGGCAAAGTCACAGACTTATCGCGAGAGGTAGAAAATCCATATGACACAGAGGAGCCGTACGAATTAACCATTTATTCTGCACAAGATGTAAACACAAACACCACCTATCTCTTGCGATTTAATGATCAGCCAACGGGCTATTATCTGCAAGACGAAGCCGCCACCTATACCGAATTTAGAGAGTATTTTGAATCAAAAGACGCTAGTTATGAGGTTATAAACGAATTTCTAGAAAACGATAATAAAGTTGTCGTTTTTAAGGTGATACTTAGTGGTTTCCATATACTAGGGAAAATTATCATTCGAGGAAATAGAACCTATTTGTTGATGGCTCAAAACGGTGAAGAAAACAAAGAGATACATCTTGATGATCCCTTCTTGAAGTCTTTCTCTCTGCGTGACTATTACAAAAAAGAACAGGATACAACGATTAACTTAGAGAACTTTTCGGTGCTATTCCCTAAAAAAATTATCGCTACGAATGAGGATTTAGAAAATGACATTGGTGAGTATTCATTGTCAAAAACAGTACATGGGACTCGTGCAGCCACGGGTGGTGTTTATTCTATAGAATACACTAAGTTTAAAGACTACTTTAGAACCAAGTCTAGAAGTGAGTTCTATGACCTTTATACCGAAGCTATTCGAGAGTGGAATGACACCATTCAATACCAAAAAGATATTACAATTGCTGGGAAGCCAGCAAGGGAAGTTCTGTATGCAAATTCGAACACAAATGTGGTTCAAAAATTTCAAATTTTATTGGACAATAAGGGTGTGTATTTATTCGGAGCTTATTTAGGAAATAACGAGCTAAATGACTCGATCTCATCTTCTTTTTTTAATTCAATAACCCAAATAAAAGAAGCTGAGTCTTTTGATCTTTATGGATCTAAGGCCGCTCTTATTCTTAAAAATTTAAAATCTCAAGACTCCACGACCTTTCAGGGAGCCTTGAATTCCTTTGATTATCATGAGTTCGACAAAGACGACCTAGCCTTATTATTGAAAGGATTGGATTATACCTATAGTGATGATAGTCTTTATTATGGTGCGAAAAATATGATCATTAGAGACTTGGCTTCCATTGGAGATAAACAGGCGGTCACTAAACTTAAAAGCATCTATCTTAATGAAAAAACACGAAATGTTCAAAAATTAAAAATTCTTGAAACGCTTCCAAGCATCAAAACAGAAAATGCATATCCAACATACTTTTCTCTCTTAGAAAAGCACCCACCTAAACGCATAGCACGCATTCCTTTCAATGTTACCTCTGGTATTTCAGACTCAACGGAAGTCTTCATGAATAACATAGATAGGGTCATGGAACTTTTAGAAATCGATGATTATCGAGACCATATAGTTTCTAATTCAAAGAATATTCTATTTTCTGATTCAATTGAAGGTGGTAAAATCAAAAAATACGGCGATAAGCTCCTCTCATATTTTAGAGACGACTATAGACAATACAGAGATACGTTAGTACGAGCAGAAAAACAGCACATCAATTTTTTGTTGATTTTGGATTATATTAATATTGCCGAAAAATTAGATCTGCGATCAGAGACAATAAAGAATACTCTTTCAGAAATCATGACCGATGATACGGACCAAGACTGGCTAAAAACCAAATCGATAGTCGCTTCTATTAGCCTAGGCTTTAAGGTACCTTCGAAAATTTTGGAAGCGAAGTTGAATGAAAACTATTCAAAATATTTCGTCATGAAAGCATTGGCTGAAAACGGTCATATTAAAAAGATTCCGTCAAGTTATCTTGAACCCTTGGAGTTCGCTAAAATTTCACTTAATGAAGATTTAGGGAATTCTGATGCCTACCCTGAAACAATTAGCTTGTTGGGAACCATAGAGGAAAATTCCAAAGAGTATTATGTATTTTCTTTTCAATATTATGTTGAAGGTAAAAAATATATCTGCGTTGCTGAAATAAAAACCCCAGATGCAAAAGATATGGCCATGAATACTCTTTATTATTCTTGGGATGAAGCTTCAGAAGATTGGTTGCAGCAAGCCAAAAATTTGATTAACGAGCAATAGACAAAAACAAAAGAAGCGGTTTGATAGTCTCAAACCGCTTCCCTATCCATTTTTAATTTCCTTCTAAATATGTAAAGGTCTGTTCTCTGTTGCAGCTAACGCTGCTTCTTTTACCGCCTCGGCATATGTTGGATGTGCATGACTCATTCTCGCAATATCTTCGGCGGAAGCTCTAAACTCCATGGCTGTTACCGCTTCGGCGATAAGATCTGCTACTCGGGCTCCTACCATATGAACTCCCAAAACTTCGTCTGTTTTCTCGTCACTTAATATTTTGACAAAACCATCCGTATCACCACTAGCTCTAGAACGCCCCAAAGCTCGCATTGGAAATTGCCCTGATTTATACGACACACCGCTTTCTTTTAACTCTTCTTCTGTTTTTCCAACAGAAGCAACTTCGGGCCAGGTATATACAACACCAGGAATTAGGTTATAATCAATATGTGGTTTTTGCCCTGCCAATATCTCGGCTACTAGCATACCTTCTTCTTCTGCCTTATGCGCAAGCATTGCCCCGCGAATCACATCTCCAATGGCATAAATATTAGGCACATTGGTTTGTAAGTGATCGTTTACATCTATTTGTCCGCGCTCTGTAACCTTAACTCCAGCGTTTTCGGTCTTAAGACCATCTGTATAAGGACGTCTACCTACCGAAACAAGACAGTAATCTCCTGTAAGGGTTACGTCATTTCCTTTTTTATCCGTTGCAGAAACTACAACCTCTTTTCCTTTTCTCTCCACACCAGATACTTTATGAGACAGATGGAATTTCACTCCTTGTTTCTTAAGTACCTTGGTCAATTCTTTACTTTGCGCACCATCCATTGTAGGGAGAATACGATCCATATATTCAATAATAGAAACTTCGGCTCCCAAACGGCGATATACCTGTCCTAGTTCTAGACCAATCACGCCTCCCCCTATTACCATAAGGTGCTTAGGCACCTCGGTAAGACTTAGCGCTTCTGTAGAAGTTATTACACGTTCTTTATCTAACGTAATAAAAGGCAATGTAGACGGCTTACTTCCAGTGGCAATTATAACATTCTTGGCCTCTACAGTTTCTGTTTTGTCTTCAGAAGTAATTGCAATATGAGTGGCATCTACAAAAGATCCCATCCCATGAAGCACATCAATTTTGTTTTTATTCATCAAAAAGTCAATTCCCTTAGTGGTCATATCAACCACGCCTTGTTTTCTGGAAATCATCTTTTCAAAATTCAATTTCACCTCTCCGGGAATCTCTATACCGTGCTCTTCAAAATGTTTCAAAGCGTCTTCATAGTGATGTGATGAATCCAGCAGTGCTTTACTAGGAATACACCCAACATTAAGGCAGGTTCCTCCCAAGGTGTTATATTTTTCAATGATGGCGGTTTTCATTCCCAATTGGGCACAGCGAATGGCTGCTACATACCCTCCAGGTCCGGAACCAATTACGACAACATCATAAGTGCTCATATATTATGTTTTAAATTAAATATCTACTTTGGTGTTCGCAGGTGCAAAAGTACAAATGTTTTGTCGTTGCACAAGGCGGATAGTTACTGAAAAAAGTGCTTATTTCTTAATTTGGCGATACGCATAAAATCCACCCCAAACTGATAGGATCAATGCTACCGAAGATACCGTTGAAAACCAAATTGGATTGCCTGTTTTTCCTGAAGCCATTAAATAAATCGTTTCCGTAATTATAAACAAAGAAATAATCACATGCGGCCATTTATTGTCTTTTCCTCCCAAGGTGGATGCGACCATTCCTGCGAGTGCTCCTGCAACCAGCGTTGCAAAACCTCCCAGAATAAGGTCCATTGTGGATGATGTTGCAAAATGCACGCCATCAACAATAACTTCTTGAGCAATTGTGGTGAACAGTACTAGAGAAATTTCACCAGCAATAGTGGCCAATAGAATTCTTACAAGTTGTTTTGTATTCATAGGTGTGATAACATTGCTGTTCTACATATAATAGATTCATTTTCTACGGGGCTTCCATTCCAGGAAAGGCTAGCATTTGCCCCATACCAACAGTAAATAGCCAGTTGCCGTATAAGGCATGTTCAATACTCACTAAGGTGGTAGATCGGAATTTAAGGTATGTTATTCCGAATAAAATTCCGCCTATAAAAGTAAGAACAAGAACCAGTGTATTTCTGAAAAAAATATGTGCCAATGAAAAAACAATGGCATTGATAAAGATCAAGGCACTCTTGCTTGAGAACAATGATTCATAGCGCTTGAAGAAAAAGGTACGGTAAATAATCTCTTGTGGCCAAACTGAAAGAAAGGTGTAAATAAATAAGATGACCACAAACAACCGCATGTTGGTGCGAGGCACATAAAATAGACTCTCTGGTTCTGAAAAATACACGAAACAAGCCGTAACAATAGCGATAATAGCAAAGGAAATAAGGGTCCGCTTCCAAAATTGCTTCCAATCCATCTTCTTTTTTATACGAAACGATATCCCCTCAACCTTGAATAAAACAAAAATTATATACGCCAAACCAATTAGGGTTATAATTCCTTTTATAATAGGTGGATATTCTACCGCAAAACTTATAGGCAACAACACGAATAGCAGAAAAAATTCAGTCATTAAAAAACTCCGTGTTCTCATTTGTTTAATGTAATAGCGGTTGTGCTTTTAACTTCACTTATGGTAAACGAACTCTGCGTGCTTCCAATATGACGCAACGTGGTTAGCTTAGTAACCATAAAGGAACGAAAATGTTTCATATCGGTCACAAGAACTTTCAACAAATAATCATATTCACCAGTAACATGATAGCATTCTAATACCTCATCCAGCCGCACAACTTCAGTTTCAAATTTGGTTAGATACTCCTTGGCATGCTGGACAAGTTTTATCTGACAGAACACTACAAACCCCTGATTTACCTTTTCTCTATCCAGCAGTGCCACATATTGCCGTATCACACCCTCTCTTTCTAGCTTTTTAACGCGTTCATATACCGCCGTTACTGATAGGTTTAATTTTACCGATAGTTCCTTATTTGTTTGTCGGCTATCGTTTTGCAGAAAGCCTAAAAGTTTATTATCAATGTTGTCCAATTTCATCCCTGAAAAATTTTCAGAAATATATCAAAAAAAAGACATGGAGCCAATAATTTATTCTATTATATAGCATATTTATAGTTTTATTTTCTATTCAACGTAATATCAATTGATTTTAAAACTATCATGCGCTATTTTTGTGGTATAACAACAAACACTAATTTATGGCATTCAAACCCGCAAACAACATTCAAGACCTACAATATTTTGGAGAATTTGGAGGTGTAAATCCTTCCATATCAGACTCTTCAACCTACACATTTCTTTCGGCAAAAACCATGTTTGACACTTTTGAGGGAAACGCAGACGGATGTTATTTGTATTCGAGGCATACATCTCCGTCTAATTTATATTTGGGCGAAGCACTTGCCGCTATGGAAGGTACAGAAACAGCCAACGTTGCCTCAAGCGGAATGGGAGCTATCGCACCTACCCTATTGCAGTTTTGTAATGCAGGCGATCATATTGTTTCAAGTCGAACCATTTACGGTGGAACATATGCTTTTCTGAAGAATTTTACGCCAAAGTTTAATATTGAAACATCCTTTGTTGATATTACCAAATTGGACATGGTAGAAGCGGCCATTACCGAAAAGACTCGGGTAATTTATTGTGAATCGGTTAGCAATCCCCTATTGGAAATAGCAGACATCTCGGGCTTGGCCAAACTAGCGAGTCAATACAATCTCAAACTAATTGTAGACAACACTTTTTCTCCATTAGCGATTTCTCCGGTTCAATTGGGCGCCGATGTGGTTATTCACAGTCTTACAAAATTCATCAATGGGAGTAGTGATGCCATGGGCGGTGTGGTATGTGGTTCTCAAGAACTCATAGATGCACTTCGCAATGTGAACGACGGAGCAAGTATGCTTTTAGGATCTTCTATGGATAGTTTGCGAGCTTCTTCCATTCTGAAAAACATGAGAACCTTGCATATAAGGATAAAACAGCACAGTCAAAATGCCTTATATCTGGCTGAAAAGTTTGAAGCTGATGGGTTGAGAACTGTCTACCCTGGCTTGCCATCACACGATGGGCATTCTTTATATCAAGACATGATGAATTCAGAATATGGATATGGAGGTATGCTTACCATTGATGTAGGTAGTCTTGAAAAAGCCAATAACCTCATGGAATTAATGCAAGAACGCAATCTTGGGTATCTCGCTGTGAGTCTAGGGTTTTACAAAACTCTTTTTAGTGCTCCCGGAACCTCAACATCATCAGAAATTCCAGAAGAAGAACAAGTTGAAATGGGATTAACCGATGGTCTAATTCGTTTTTCCATAGGCCTTGATAATGACATCCAACGTACCTATCAAATGATGAAGCAGTGCATGGTTGATGTCGGAATTTGTGAGCGTGTTGATCAATTTTCAAATGTACTTTTGTAGCACCAAGTCCCTTTTCAGACATTGCAAATTTTGTTTTTTTCTTTGAAAAGTCAATTGGTAGAGTTAAAAGGAAAACCCGCTTTATGGAGGGATTAAAACTAATTCTTTTGCATAGGTTTTGGCAAAATCGTAACATTACAGGAATAAAAACAATTTACGATGCAAGAAGGGAACGACAACATTTCTAAAATTGATATTGAAGATCAAAGAATCATCCAGAACAAGGAACTGAACATTTGGGAAGCGCTCATTCCGGTAGTCATATTGATGGGATTGCTCGCTTACAATATTTTCGCTGCCGATGGTGTTTGGCTAGGGGATTATTCTAATCAGTATATTCTATTAATGGGTGGAGCCGTTGCGGCAATTGTTGGTTTTAAAAACAAAGTGTCTCTTGGATTAATGCTCGCAGAAGTTTGGGAAAACCTGAAAAGTATTTTTGTACCTATAATGATCTTACTCCTCGTAGGCGCCTTAGCTGGTACGTGGCTAGTAAGCGGAGTCATACCCGCCATGGTATACTATGGATTGCAAGTATTGAGCCCTGAAATATTTTTACCCGCCTCTGTCGTTATTGCGGCAATTATTTCCATCGCTACGGGAAGTTCTTGGACTACTTCAGCAACCGTTGGAATTGCACTTATAGGAATAGGTTCAGCATTGGGAATCTCTGGCGGAATGATCGCCGGTGCGGTTATCTCAGGAGCTTATTTTGGGGATAAGATGTCTCCGTTGAGTGATACCACTAATTTGGCTCCCGCCATGGCTGGAACCGATTTATTTACGCATATTAAATACATGGCTTATACAACCGTACCAACAATACTAATTACATTGATTGTATTTGCTATTATAAGTATAGGAATTGAACCTACGGGAAGTGCGGATGTAACAGGGCTATTAGCTTCCATTGACGAAACTTTTAATATCACTCCGTGGTTATTTATTGTTCCTTTAATAGTGATCGCCCTAATATTGCTAAAAACAAAACCCTTAATTGCGCTAACAGCAGGGGTTCTTTCTGCTGCGGTCTTTGCCTTTATTTTTCAACCTGCCATTTTAGAAGGTGTTTCTTCATCCAGCTTCTCTTCCATTATAAATGCCATCTTTGTTGATACTACTATAGTTACTGAAAACGAAGGGCTCAATGACTTATTCTCATCTGGAGGTATGCTGGGAATGCTTTGGACAATTCTTCTAATTATTTGTGCTATGTTTTTTGGTGGCGTAATGGATGCCATTGGCGCCCTTGCGAAGATCACAGAAAAGCTGTTGAAAATGGCGGATACTATTTTTGGATTGTTCGCTAGTACTGTAATTAGCTGTTTGGGGTTAAACACCATTGCTTCAGATCAATATTTGGCCATAGTTATCCCAGGGAAAATGTTTAAAAAAGCATATGAAGACAAAGGTCTCGCTCCCGAAAACTTAAGTAGAACACTGGAAGACTCAGGAACAGTCACCTCTGTACTTATCCCTTGGAATACGTGTGGAGCGTATCAAAGTGGTGTTTTAGGCGTTGGGGTTGGAGAATATTTTGTCTATGCAATTTTTAACTGGCTCAGCCCATTCACCACACTATTTTTTGCTGCCTTACGAATTAAGATCAGACTACTGGCTGGTGACAAAGCATCTTAACAAAATATAAAACACAGTAGCTACAGGTTACTAGTCGCTATGATTATTGGCCTTTTTTCTTTTCTAAGCAAAAGCGTGATCTATACCTATTCGAACGTTTAAAAACTTTTGACTAAAATAGATTGTCTTTTATAAAAACTACCCAAATGGGTGAGGTTGTTTCGTTCTGGAATGACTATCATCACATCAGAAATAGCAACCGATATAAAGTGCATATTTCTAGCAATTATTTGTAATTTTAAGAACAACTAATCAAGTTTTTCATGAAAACAAAGCTATGGGTATTGTTACTTATCCTATTTTTTTCTGAAGTTTCATTGGCGCAAAAAGAACTCCGGTTTCAATATTATGGTGTTGATGATGGGTTATCACAATCTAGTATTTCTGGATTATTCCAAGACGATCAAGGATATATATGGTTGAATACGAGCAAAGGATTAAATCGTTTTGACGGAACTTCTTTTAAAGTCTATCAAACGCCAAGAGACACTACACAAAACGGAATAGTATTTCACCACACCAATAATGTAATCCAGGATAATGAAGGGTATTTATGGATCTCTTCCCGCAACGGACTTTCCAAATTTGACCCTAGAAAAGAATTATTTGCAAATTTCAAAGAATATGGTGATTGTTCCAATTGTCTGCAACATCCCAACATAGATGGATTAATAGAATTAGGCGATCATATTTATCTGGGAACCCGTCATGGGCTATCCAGAATTCATAAATTTAATCATACCATCACGTCCTGGCCCTATATTGAAGGTGAAGAAAATGGTCCTGAAAAATTGGCTATTCGAGAATTTGAGATTCTGGATAACGGCAATCTTCTTATTGTGTCCCAGGCTGGGCTCTCAATTTTTGATCCAACAACAGAGAACTTCGTACACATAGACAGCACCCATGGTCTGGCCGATGACAAAATTCAAACTGTCTTAAAGGATAGCAAAGGACGATATTGGATAGGATATGAAACACACGGTCTTGGCCTTCTCACAGGGACCTGGGAAGCCCCGCAGTTTAAACATTTCCCAGCTATTCCCGGAAAAGGGCCTTCACATGATTTTATCTTTGAAATGGTGGAAGACAAATACGGTTTACTTTGGATAGCCACTTACGATGGTCTCACCATATTCGATCCTGAAACTGAAACATTTTCCTATCATTATCATGATCCGGACAACCCGACGTCTATCATTTCCAATCAAATCTATAATATTATTAAGGATTCTAATGATCGAATTTGGTTGGCAACCTTATCTGGATTGAATGTTTACGACCCCTATTTAAATCAGTTTGACTTTATTTCTTCGGAAAAAGACAACCCACAAAGCCTATCAGCAAATGAAATTTTTGCACTCTTTGAAGACTCTAAAGGATTCATCTGGATTGGTAATTATACGTCGGGTATAACCGTGCTTAAAAATAATAACGATAAAAAAGAATACATACATATCAACTATGGAGAAAGTGCTAACTCCCTTTCTGGTAAAAACGTTTTAGGCATTGAAGAAGATGACCAAGGGCGTATTTGGGTGGCCACGTTCAATGGAGTTAATATTATAGACTGGCCCGATAGGTCGTCTACCAATTATACTATTACGCAATTGGACACAGGAAACGTGAAAAATAATCCTCATTTAAGTATGTACACTTATTTTGTCAAAAAAGATAGTACAGGAATCATTTGGATTGGAACACACGGTGCAGGACTTCTTTCTGTAGATAAAAACCTTCAAATAAAGCAATATAATTACGACAAAAAACCAGATGGAATAGCAGAGAATATTGTTATCACCATGGAAAAAGATGAACAAGGAAGAATTTGGTTGGGAAACAATATTATGGGGATTTATGTTGTCGAAAACAGTAAGGAACAAACGTTGTTTGAACGACCCATAGGGAGCACAATACTAGCGAACTTAGGGATTCATGATATTCAGTTTGAAGGACCTAAGAAATTACTTGTTAGTACTGGGGATGGCATCTACTATTTTGAAGACAAGGAAGAGATGTTCACCAATAACAACGCTAAATATACTCAGTTCACGGAAGAGACTGAGTTGAGCAACAATGTTGTGTATGATATTCGAAGAACATCGAATAAAGAATATTGGTTATCAACAGGAACAGGACTTTCTAGACTAAACACAGAAACAAATACCGTAACTCCCTATACTAGAATCATTGGAAATACCAATCTGGAGTTCAATAAAGGTGCATCACTTCTAACTACAGAGGGAATGATGTACATAGGAGGAGTTAATGGGGTGGTATACTTTGATCCAGATAAGATATTTACAAACTCCATAGCCCCAAAGATCCATTTTTCAGAATTTAAAATCTTGAACGAACCTGTTCCCATTTCCGAAGTAAAAAATGACAGAACGGTAATTTCAAAAGCGACACCTTTTCTTGAGAACATCACCCTCAAGACTCGAGATAAGGTGTTCTCTCTTTCCATTGGATCTATAAATTTTACCCTTCCAAAAAAAACCCATTATGCCTATAAACTAGAAGGTTTTGATGAGGATTGGACATACACATTCGATCCAAAAATCACACGATCCAATCTTGATCCTGGCACCTATACATTGTTGGCCAAAGCGGCCAATAACGATGGGGTTTGGAGTGATGTGATATCCCTTAATATCCAAATGCTTCCCCCTTGGTATCGCACTTGGTGGGCATTAGTTTTACTTCTCGCGCTAACAATTAGTATTGTTTATGTGTTGCTAAAATTAAGGCTACGACAAGAGCGTCAAGTAGAGGCCGCAAGAACCCAAGAACGCGAGGCTTTCAGAAAGCGTAGCTCTAGAGACTTTCATGACGAAGCCGGCACAAAAATCACACGTATTTCATTGATTACTGAATTGGCTCGTATAAGTTCAACAGAGAATAAAGAAATGCAAGGCTATCTCTCTCAGATAGATGATAACTTACAAGATCTTAATGGTGGGATGAGAGATTTCATTTGGGCATTAGATCCTTCAAAAGACAATATGTATGAAGCCCTCGCTCGATTTACAGAGTTTGCTGGAGAATTTTGCGAATATGGGAACATTCAATTTAGATCTGAAGATCTTATTGAGTCGCTCAAGTCAATGGAGTTGAATATGGCCGAACGCCGTCACCTATTACTTATCTTAAAAGAAGCCCTTAACAATTGTGTGAAACACGGGTCGCCCAGTTTGGTTGATTTTAAAATAAGGCACACTTTGGGAGAGCTAACACTCATTCTAAAAGATGATGGAATCGGTTTTGATGTTGACGACCCTTCATCTGGAAACGGTCTTAAGAATATACGGGAGCGGGCCGAAGCCCTTCAAGGTGGTCTAGAAATTATCTCTAAAAAAAATACTGGAACAACGATCTCACTTACCCTTGAAACTACCCGCTTGGGTAATTGATAATCAACGGATTATTACGTATTTTTAATTCAGCAAATGAAAACAATATCAAACATAAAAATTTGTATCGTTGAAGACGATGCCTTGATCTTGAAATCACTTCAACAGGTGTTGAATAATGCCGAAGGTTTTTCGGTCACAGGAACTTTTTTTTCTGCGGAAGCGGCCTTAGAAAATTTCAAAGAACATCATCCAGACGTACTACTACTAGATATAGACCTTCCGGGAATCAATGGCATCGATGCTATTCCGAAGCTTAAAAAATTACAACCCGAACTTAATATTGTCATGCTTACGGTCCATGACGAATCTCAACTTGTCTTTTCGGCATTGAGAAAAGGAGCCGTTGGTTATTTGGTGAAGGGCAGCCATTCTCAGTTATTGCTTCAGGGAATTCGTGAAGTCCATGAAGGAGGGGCACCTATGAGCCCATCTATTGCTCGACAGGTAATTGCTTCATTTGTTCCCAAAAAGGAAAGTATTTTAAGTGATAGAGAACTCGAGGTTCTTCAAAAATTAAGCAACGGAACCAATAACAAGCAGATTGCCGAAGACCTGTTTGTATCTACTAACACGATCAAAGCTCATATCAAGAACATTTACAAAAAGTTACATGTTAATTCTCGGGCGGAAGCCGTAAGTAAAGGAATAAAGAAAGGCTGGATCTAACTTCTTGTTTACCCTCTTTTTGTACATTGCCTCTAAACTTATGTTACTAAAAAATCTTCACCAAATTGGTGAAGATTCCCTAGCTTCTAGTATATAAACTATTCCTTATTCATAGATACAATCTACTATCTGAACTCCCTTAAGTCCAGACACGGTTTGATCGCTCAAAGCTGCATACGGAGTTACAGGATATCCCTGTAATCTCAATCCAGAAACCACTACATTGCCTCCATCCTTTACATGAATAGCGTATTCACTCACAGATACTTGAATAGTAGCACTGTTTAGATCGATCCCAGAGGGATTCACCATAAACATCATTGGAGCAAATACATACGAGTTCGGCGTTTGATGAATGATTTGTGCAGGTTTAAATGGGCTTCCATTTACAATAAGGGCAGGTACTTTCATTTCCATCGGATTTGATAGCGCACCAGGGTTTGAATAATCGATTACTGGTTGTTGTTCTGGATGTAATATTCCATTGGACGATCTATAGATACCGTTCCCCACTTCTTCCCAAGTTATAGTGCTAGAAATGGGTGCAGATCCTATAAAAATAGCTTGATGCCTATTTTCTGCCCGGATTTCCAAGGTAGGCAGCGAAGCACCTGCACTACCCTCATAAACAGCTTCCTGTCTATAAGTACCATCTTTTATAATGATGATCATTCTCTTTCCTTGTAAACGTTTCCCCTTAGCGACAGTAATTGCTCTTTGTAAAGTTGCAAATGGGTCTGAATACCCGCCGCTATTGCCATCATTTCCATTGGTGGCAACATATATTTTATTGTCTTCGTCATTGTCGCCATCATCATTGACATCTCCTCCATCAGAAACACCACCATCTGTATTACCAGGAAGATCAGGGTCATCGGGATCAACTTCTTGCCCTACTCCACCAAAACAGAGCTCATCCAAAGATATCTCACTCCCTTCTTGACTGGGATACTTCATGGCTAAAGTCACGGGGTTAACGCCTGTGGGATACGAACTCGGAAAGCTCTTTCCTACCATTTGTATTTGTAGCATGAGTTTTCGGGTTTTATCCAATCGCTTCGGAAAGTAATCAAGGGGAATTATAAATTCGGTCCACTGCCCGGTATTTTTCTGTATCACATTCTCAGTTCTCCCTGGGCGTACGCCTCCTGTTACCTGATCATTGCCATCAGTAAGCACTGGCCATATCCACAATTTATCTCCTCCCTTTAAATTGGATTTATAATATCCCTTTAAATAGGCCGGAGCTTTTCCTTCTGGAACATCAATGGTCATAGCGGTCATAATCGCCGATTCATTTCCGCCAGCCATCAATTGATTACAATCTTTGGCGTCACAACTTAACAATGTAGAGCTAAAAGATTGAGACCTCAATTGTTCTTTTATAGACGCCGGTAATCTCGCCCATTCATTTGGCTTTTTTTCTTTAATAAAATCGGCCACAGAAACATTTTTCATCCGTATCCCACTACCAAATTTTCCCGGCGTTCTAAATACATTCCGCCAATCATAGCCGCTGAGGTCATTGTGTCCTGCTTCATTGCCTGCAATATTAGTAGTAAACCAATACTGTGGCCTGTCTTCACTCAACCAGTCTTCAAAACTGCCATTGGGTATCAGGCAGTCATTTTGAGCCCATACCAGACTTGTTACTAATAAAACGAATAGTAATAGTAAATTTTTCATCGTTATTGTTTTTAAATATTGAATAGAGGGGATATGGACAAAACTACCCAAGAGCTAACATACTGTCAATTACCCATTTGGGTAATTTTCACGTAGTATGTTCCTTTTATTGCCCGTTGATTGTAGTTACTTTTCGTTTTTAACTGAAACAGATTGCTTATTTTTACATCTCAATAAATTTTGATAAAAATGGCGAAGATTACAATAGGCGGAAACGAAATAGAGACCAAAGGAACAATTCCAAGTGTGGGCTCAAAAGCACCTAATTTTAAATTGGTAACTCATGAGTTATCAGATAAAACACTCGACGATTATAAAGGAACTCGGGTAATTATGAATATTTACCCCAGTGTTGATACTGGTATTTGTGCCATATCCACCAAGAAGTTTAATGAGGAAGCTTCTAAGCTGGCCAATACCAAAATCTTGTGTATTTCAAGAGACCTTCCTTTTGCTCAGAAAAGGTTTTGTGATGCCGAGGGAATTGATAACCTAGAAATGCTATCCGATTTTAAAAACGGCCAATTTGGAGATGACTATAATCTTGAAATGACCTCAGGACCACTATCAGGATTGCATTCTCGCGTGATTCTAGTTCTAGATGAAGAAGGAACCATTTTGTATTCTGAACAGGTACCGGAAATAGTTCAGGAACCAGACTACAACGCAGCTCTTAACCATTTATAAGGATGTGGAATTCTTTTTTAGGCAAACGCCTTAAAGGATTTGGTTATGCGCTTAAAGGCGCTTGGATGCTTATTCGCCACGAAGCCAGTATTCAAGTCCAAACGGTAGTAGCTATTATAGTTACCATTGCTGGGTTTTATTTTGACATCTCAGCAACCGAATGGATGTTTCAGTTTCTAGCCATAGGTTTGGTAATGGGCATTGAAGGCTTAAACACGGCAGTAGAAGAAATTGCCGATTTTATGCATCCGGAATATCATTCAAAAATTGGTTATATCAAAGATGTAGCTGCCGGAGCCGTTTTCTTTGCGGCTATTACTGCCCTTATCATTGCGTGCATTATTTATATTCCGAAGTTCTAGAAAATATCTTCTTTTACCAATCGGCTCTAAATAAAAAATTAGGGGTAAGTCCTAAAGAAAATTTATCAACTACCTGAATAGGGTCGTTTAGATTGTTATTTCCTGTATACTCGCGACTTAATTGGTTTTTTCTATTGTACACATTCCGAATGGAAAAACCCAACTTCCCTCTAATTCCTTCCTTCTTAGAAAAATAGAAATTATAGGTAGTAGATACATCCATCCTGTGATACTCAGGTAGACGCTCTGTATTTATTCCTTGGAAAACAACATTGTCATCATTAAAGGGTGTTGTAGCTCTGGTGAAAGGTTTTCCAGTTCGCCAATGCCAAGCAAGTGCAATTTGAAACTGTTTCCTTTTGTATGAAAAAGAGGTGCTAAAAGCGTGTTCTATATTTGTACTTGCCGTAAAATCAGCGTTTTCATTAAGGCCTTCAAAGTTATTGACAACATTACTAAAGGAATAGCTAAGCCATGTCTTGAAAAAATTAAAATCTTTTTTTACATAGAAATCAATGCCCGTTCCTCGCTGTTTTCCGATATGAAAATTTGCATCGGCTGGGTTCAAAAACCCTAACGATAAAGCCGTAATACCATCAATTTTCTTATAGTATCCATCAATATCTAAACTAAATCCATCATTCTCGTATAATAGCCCCGCTGTAATTTGATGACTGTTTATAATAGGGAAGGTCTCTCCATCGGCCAGCCTCCACAACCTGTTCTCTAAAGAGAGATCGCTTAGAACGGTTTCATCAATTTCGCTAATAATTTGATTTTTAATCTCTCCAGATATTTGAACTTTAAGATTTTCCACTATTTCTTTATATATCAAAACCCTAGGCTCAAACCTCGCGGCGTTGAGTTCCTGATAATAGTTCATTCGTATCCCAATGTTTACATCAAAAAAACGAAAATTAGTGTTCTCATAATTCACAAAAAGCCCATGGATGCTTGTGAGTGTTTGATCTGAATCTAATACAAAATCTAAATCTCCAGAATCCAAAAAGGCGTAGCTCACATCTTTTAAATTGTACTGATACCCTGCCGTAAACAATCCATTTTCTTCTGTATTTATCTCAATCTCTGACGAAAGAGAGGAGTCAAATATGGTATTCTTCTTTTCAAATTTTCGTATTCGTTCATTCCCTTCAAACGTATTGAAACTATAGTCAAATTGATACCTTGAGAAAACCGCTTGGGTATGTTGACTCACACGGTCATTCCATCGTGTTTTCCAACTCAAACTATAGCCTGTATTTCGAATGTTTAACAAATCATTGAAAGACTGATCTGTATCCATGTCACTGACTAGATAATCCAAATCATTATCTATATAAAGTGCGCTAAAAGAAAAACGATTGATCTCATCTGGCTGATAATTCACTTTCAGATTATAATCAAGAAAGAAAAAATTATTGGTGGTATTCTCTGAATTCGCAATTTTAGTACTTTGAAACACCTTTTCGGCGAGTTCATCAAAGGTAAAAGATTGGTATAATTCGGTATAACTACGTCTTGCCGAAGCCTGTATACTTAGTTTATCTTTCACTATTGGGACTTCAAGATATGCATCACCATTTAAAGCATTAAAACCAATACCCGCTCTCACGTTTCGGGCAACTTCATTTGAAGACTCAATATTGATTACACTAGAAATTCGTTCACCAAAACGCGGATGGGTTCCTTTATTATAAAAAGTAACATTTTTGGTGGCATTAGGATTAAAAGGAGAAATCATTCCAAATAGATGTCCCTTATGATATGTATTGATTCCATCCCAAATAATGCGATTTTGGTCAGAGCTCCCCCCACGAACTATAAGCCCACTAGCCGTCTCATTTGGACTCACAACTCCGGGCAACAATTGAATACTCTCAAATATATCGGCCTCTGTTAATCCTGGAAGTATCTCTAGTCTATTGGGATTGATTCGAAAAGTGGCATCCTTATATTTGGCGATTCCCCTACTCAAATAACCATTGATAACTACGTCATCCAACTGCAGGACTCTATCAAATGTATTATTGGTTTTAGTAAGGCTGATATATCGATGATTCAATCGTTGAAATTTGATTACTAGAACATCACTTATTTCAAGTAAAACGTCATTCAAAGAGCGTTCCTTTTGAGAGAGCGTAATTCTTTGATTTGTAACGTCACGATCAGAAAAAGAAAATCGAACATTGAATAATTCTTCCAACGAAACCAATACATCAGATAGCGGTTCGTCAATATATTCAACAGAAAAAGTAGCCTCTTCCTGAGAAAAGGCTACGATTGGGGTAAAAAAGGTAAAAATTACCAGTAAGTAAAACTTCATTAATCTTAGTTAAGCACGATCACATCATCTCTAATATTATAATGTATTTGCATCGGTCTGAAAACGGATGCCAGCGCAACTTCTATGTCGTTATGTCCAAAACTGCCAGTAAATACTAAGTTATCATCAATTTTTGTACTGTCAAATTTAAGATTGTACTGTTTTTCTAAACTTAAAATCACATACTTAAGCGGAACACTTTTAAAACTACTCTCTCCAGCTATCCATGAAGGAGTTGTGTTTCCAAAGTTCCATTGTTCTTGATCATTTCCGTTAATTCTTCGGAAAGCTTTTCCAGGATTTAGAATGTAATTCTTCTCTAAATTGGATACCTCAACTCGCCCTTCATAACAATTAACCTCGAAATAATCTTGATTGGAATTAACGTTGAACTGCGTTCCCAAGACGTCAATAGTTCCATTCTCCGTAATTACCGAAAACGTGCTTCCTTTCTTAACCTTAAAGTAAGCTTCTCCTGTAAGGTGCACTTCTCGCCTTGCTTCCCATGTCTTTTTGTTGAAACTAAGTTCGGATTTAGCATTTACAATTACTTCGGATCCGTCCAATAAGGTAATAATTTTTTGCTCAGCAATAGACGTATGTATAACAGTGTTTCCTTGGTTCAACATTGAAAACAAGCCAAAAAAGACAATAGCAACAGCAGCGACAGATGCCGCCCACCTCAAATATAACTTACGTACTTTAGCACTTTCCTTAGTTCGAATTCTATTTTGAACAGCCGTAAACGAACGTTCCAAAGGTTGTTCTAATGCCTCGAAAATGTGCAATCCTTCTCGTAGATCAAAGTACGCTCGAGCATCTTCTTCCGATACGAAATTATTCAATTCTGTATCTGAAATTTCTCCCGACATCCATTGTGCTAGGTAGGCATCATTTTCAATATGTAGACTTTCTTTTTTCACCGATATATTAGTTAAGACAACTCAAATTCAAAAAACCCTATGAAATAATTAAAAAAAAGCTAATTATTTAAAGAATCAGACTTTACCTATATGTTCTTTCATGGTTTTCAAGGCGTTATGCATTCGTTTTTCAACTGTTTTAATTGAAATATCTAATTTTTCCGCAATTTCACGATACTTTTTCTTCTCAATTCTATTCAATAAAAATACTTCTCTATCGTTTTCTGGTAAATTGGCAATTGTCCTTTCAATTTTCTCTAAAAACTCTTTTTCGAGCATAATAAACTCCGGAGACTCATTGGTAGGTCGACTGGAAACCTCATTCTGATGAGATCGCATTAGTTTTTCCCTTTTCTTCATATTCAAAAACAAATTATTGCCAACAGTAAACAAATAACTCTTTACTTTTTCATAAGATACATTGCTGCAATTACTCCATAGCGTAACAAACGTATCTTGCATAATGTCTTCTGCAACATCCATATCTCTTGTTTTAAAATACAGAAATCGTTTTAGATCCTTTGCGTAGGTTCTGAATATTTCTTCAAAAACCTTGGGGTCGCATATTTTGTTTTTATCTTGGCTCACTAAATATAACCTGCTGTTTTCTGGGGATAAAGCTATGGAAAAAATAAAATTCTTTTTCCGTAGGGTTTTTTGAATTTGAATTGTCTTATAAGAAGATTAAACAAAAAAGTGCTCCAAATGCTAATCTTAATCTAACCAAAAATGAATTACATTAAACTACTATTTTCTGGTTTTGTTCTATCGCTTCTTTTGGTTACATCCTGTACCAACAGTGATTCGTTTGTAGAAGAATTACCAGATCCACAAGAAAGTGCTTCCTTGCAAGTTGCTATTAATCACCTACAGAGCTTGTATGACAGTAATGGTGTTCCTATAGCGGAGCTACATCCGTCAGGAAATCTAATTTTCGATTTTTGTTTTGAATTCGTTTTTCCCATTGAACTTATCTATAACAATGGTACCATAGCAACTATAAACAGCTTAAATAGTCTTATTTTGGTGCTTATAAGTCAAACCCCAGACTTATTCATAGTTGGTATTGAATTTCCTTTTGAAGTAACTGTCTATAATCCAGATACGGATACGTTCGAGGTAATTACAATTAATAACGAAGCCGACTTTATTACACTTCTTCAAAATTGTTTAAGTGATTGCGGTTGTACCGATCATTTCGATCCTGTATGCGTTGAAGTCCAAACAGATGGAGGCCCCATTATCGTAACTTTTTCAAATGCATGTTATGCTGAATGCGAAGGATTTACCCCCAATGACTTCATAAATTGCTCAAATGATGTTTGTTCGATTACTAATTTGAACATTGAAATGGGAGATTGTGGCAACAACAATACATATCCCTTAACCATTGATTTCCAGGTGGAAAATCCAGTTAATGATTTCTTTGACGTTTTTGTCCGTAATAACGAATATATTGGCACGTACGCCATTGCAGATTTACCCCTTACTATTGAAGAATTTAATTTAAGCGGTCTTGATTATGATTATGTCAAAGTTTGCATCAATGATGTCCAAGACTGTTGTGCAGAAATTGAATGGATGGCACCTGATTGCACCACAAATGAATGTCAAATTACCGATTTAAAGGTATATCCTGGATATTGCAACCCCGATAGCGACACCTACGAATTATTTTTGACCTTTGAACATCAAAACGCTGGAAATGCGTTATTTGATGTTTTTCTGAGAAACGATGAGTACTTCGGTACTTACGAATTGGCTAATCTTCCCATTATAATTGAAAATTTCCCCTTAAGCGGATTGGAATATGACTTTGTAAAAGTGTGTATTAATGACGTCCAAGACTGCTGCCAAGAGATTGAATGGTTAGCCCCTAATTGCCCTCCTACCTGTAATTGTACTACTGAATACGATCCAGTTTGTGTAGAGATTGGAGGTACTACAATTACCTATTTTAATGCATGCTTCGCAGAATGTGACGGGTTCTCAGGAAGCGACTTTGTTAATTGCACCTATGATTGCAGTGTTTGTGTTAATGCCCCCTATGACCCCGTTTGTGTTGAGATTGACGGTGTCGTTGTAACTTACTATAACGAATGCATGGCATATTGCGATGGATTCACTCCTAATGATTACGTTTATTGTAATTAGAACAGTAAGGTTCGTTAGTTAAGTAAGTTTATCTAAACTTGGAAAGAGGTCGCTATTTATAGCGGCCTCTTTTTTGTTAAAAATTGATTTAAAAAACCACCCGTTCGGGTGATTGCTGTATTAACTCATTGGTTGTAAGTTTATTCCGAATTAAAACTTGTACTAACTTTGTTATAATCAATGGATGAAGATCATGAAAAAATTAATACTAATTTTAAGTTGTATCTCCTTTAGTTTTATCGGAAATACACAAACAAAACAGAATCCTGAAGTTCCGTCTCCTATTATTTTTATATATGATGCTAGTGGTTCTATGTGGGGACAACTCCAAGGTAAAACCAAAATGGAAATCGCTGCATCTGTTCTTACTTCTTCTATAAAGGAACTTCCCGAAAATCAAAATATTGGATTAGTAGCTTATGGCCATCGAAAAAAGGGTGACTGTCTCGATGTAGAAACTCTAGTTGCCATGGATAATAGTTCAAAAAGCAAAATAAGTACAGCTATTGACAATATAAAACCCTTGGGCAAAACACCTCTTGCTCTTTCTGCTAAAAAAGTGATAGATCAACTTAGGTCTTCAAAAGAAAAAGCTACAATTATTTTGATAACCGATGGAATCGAATCCTGTGACGGAAACATTTGTGATGTGGTTGCCGCAGCCAAAAAAGAAGGCATTGATTTTAAACTACATATTGTAGGTTTTGGACTCAAAAGTCAAGAAACGAAACAGCTAAAATGCGCCGCAAAAGCGGGTGAGGGAAACTACTATGATGCAGCAGATGCTAGTGGTCTTAGTATTGCCATGAGTGAAGTAGTTACAGAAACTATTGACAAGCCCAAAGGAAATCACGGTGTATATGCCAGTAAAAATGGTGAAGCCATTGATGCATTGGTGATAGCATATAAAAGCGGCACTAAAAACGAAGCTGGAGGCACCCGTACCTATGGCGATACCTCTTATGTGTTCTTACCACGAGGTCTTTATGATATTGAGGTGAGACCTTTAGAAAACACAAAAATATCTCCAATTACCATTACTAATGTTCAAACATATAACGATAAGGTAACACATCAAATGGTACGCTTTGATGGAGCAAAAATTAAGCTTGTCACAACAAATAACGATCAAAATTGGGATTGCGTGGTAGACATCATTAATGAAGAAGGTAAGCGCGTAGCGGGACATAGAACTTATAATAAGGTAAACACCTTTGACATTGACCCTGGCACGTATACTATTAAAACTAGACCTTTAAAATTAATAGGATTAGAAACCGAAATGATTACAGAAAATATTGTTATTGAGGCAGGTGAAACAGAAAGTGTCGTCCATAATTTAAAAACAGGAACGGCCAAATTAGGAGTTCAGACAAATGGAACCCTCGTGGACGTAGTACTCAACATATATGCCTCTGATAAGAAAACGCACATTGGTGGTGCCAGAACCTATACATCTGCCAGTGGGAATCCAAGGGCATTTCAAATAACCCCTGGACAATACACAGTACAACTGCGTGGCCGCAAAGGTGGAAAAGACACCATCAAATGGTCTGAATTTATCGTGAAAGAAGGAGAAACAATCACCAAAATGTTCGAGTGGTAAAAATGGACAGTTACTAATAATTTATAACCTATTACCTTAAGCATCATGAAAAAACTACTCAAACCTGCTCGTATTGGCTTCTATTTTTTAATGCTTCTGGCCTTTTTTATTGTTGGGCTATTTTTTGCTGATCTCATTGACGCAGGTAAAAACCAAGGACTGGCCGGAGGTGCCATTGTATTTGGTTGGGGTGTTTTGTTTAGCGGTATTGCCTTCATTGCCTCCTTTTTTGTTGCTTATTATTTAGAGGTGAAAAAAATCATTATTTTGAATTGGTTGTTATTTGCTTTCATAGTTATTGCTGTTGGATACAAATACTATCAGTTTCAGGAAAGAGATGCGCGTCAAAAGGAACGTAACGAGCCCTATCAAAATCAGTCCAATACACCCACCAAAACCGTTTCTTCTTCACAAGAAACCGCCTTGAAATATCCGGGAGCCTTGGCGCTAAAAACTGATTATATTCCTTCTGAAAAAACAGATCAAAGTATGGGTATTGGTTTTTTTAGTCCGAATTTTTATGAGAATCAAACAATCTATTTCTACGGAAACATCAATCTGCAAAAAGGAATTACAGAGCACATACCTGTAGATAGCATCGTTTTCGCCAGAGATAAATACGAAAATTTTATCATCACTTATGCCCCTCCATGGTTGGTTCCTGAAATTATGAAACTAGATTACGGGGTGCTTAGTTTCAAGGCGGAAGCTGTAGGGTATGAATTTGTCCAAGTAGAAGTCAATGCCCAAAATGGTCAAATTGCATATCTCGATAAAAACGCAGGGCAATTACTCCATTGGCCAGATTTCTTATTATCCATTAATAGTGTAGAATTCATAGATAAACAACAAGTAGTTCGGTATAAGCCTTTAAGCTATGCCAGTACGGTTACTTCTTCTTTTGATTTTATGGAGCCCATTCTCGTGAAGGAAGACTGGATGTATGTTGTATTACTGTCAAATGGCCGTAAAGATATGGGCAAAGGTTGGATTCAATGGAGAAAACAAGGGCAACTTCTTATAAGATATTCCCTCTTTAGCTGAATAAAGTATTATGTCTACCATTATTGGTTCCTAGTTTTTATAAAATTTAAGTTGGTTTACAGCGTTTCATAATAGTTTGGGATAATTCCCACTATTTGAATACAGTGTAGCAACTGTATGACTGTTATTCTGTTTTGATTAAGATTATTTTTAACATTCAACTGCAAAACTTAATGATAGTTTGTATTTTTACCAACAGACAACCAATCTATTAATGGCTAAAAAAAAGACACGGACATCTAAAAAAAAGACACCCCCGAGCAAAAAAATACGCTTATCACTATCTAAGCAGCAAAAGGTTCTCATAGGAAGCTTTTTGTTTTTTTTAGGGTTGGCGCTTCTCTTTTCATTTGTATCCTATTTTTTTAGTTGGAAAGCAGACCAAAGTGCTGTAGGCTTGCTCTCAGATAGGGAGTTGCAAACTGAGAATTGGTTGAACAAATTTGGCACTAACGTTGGCCACTTTTTTGTATATGACGGTTTTGGAATCTCAGCCTTGATTGTTGCATTTCTAATCACACTTACCGGTATTTACTACTTTTTTGATTATTCAAAAAAGAGACTTGCTTTTTTCTGGTTCTGGGGCCTTCTCGTAATGACATGGATTTCAGTGTTTTTTGGTTTTTTTGCTGCAAAAAGCACATTATTGAGTGGAGTGATGGGTTTCGAAATAAATGACATACTTCAGGATTATTTAGGGTTTATAGGCACTATTTTACTTCTGTCATTTTTATTGATCGTTTACTTAGTGGTTCGTGTAAAAGTGACTCCAGACAAGGTTATCGCTGTCTTCAAAAGTACCAAAGAGGAAATTGCAAAAGATTTTATACCCGAAGAAAACAAGAAGGATCCTATTTCAGAAGAAAATAAAAAATCAGAAGAAACAGTAACCACAGAAGATAACACCGTCGCTTTTGACGAACCTGTACTTTTGACGCCAGAGGCCCCAGTTGAAGATATCTCACCGTTGAAAAAAACAGTACTAAAATCCGATCCCGTAGAAGAAGTTTCCATGGAAATTGAAAAAGCGCCGGAGGAGGAAACCGTTGAAGAGAACTTGAGCAAGAAACTTGTAGAGAATTTTGGTGAATTTGATCCTAGATTGGAATTAAGTAATTATAAGTTTCCAACTATTGATCTTTTGAAGGATTATGAAGGAGGGGCAGGTATAACAATCAATCAGGAAGAATTAGAAGAAAATAAAAATAGGATTGTCAATACCTTAAGCAACTATAAAATTGGAATTGCTAATATTAAAGCTACTGTAGGCCCTACGGTTACGCTCTATGAAATTGTCCCAGAAGCAGGGGTTCGGATTTCGAAAATAAAAAATCTGGAAGACGATATTGCGTTATCACTTTCGGCCTTGGGCATACGAATTATTGCCCCTATTCCAGGTCGAGGAACTATTGGTATTGAAGTACCTAATAAAGACCCTCGAATTGTTTCTATGCGCTCTGTGATTGCCTCTCCAAAGTTTCAGAAAGCCGAAATGGAGCTTCCTTTGGCCTTAGGAAAAACCATTAGTAATGAGACCTTTGTGGTAGATTTAGCAAAAATGCCTCACCTTCTTATGGCTGGTGCAACGGGACAGGGTAAATCTGTAGGACTTAATGCGATTTTGGCCTCGCTCTTATATAAAAAACATCCCGCCGAGGTGAAATTTATATTGGTGGATCCTAAAAAAGTGGAACTAACACTGTTCAACAAAATAGAACGACATTATTTAGCTAAACTTCCAGATACAGAAGAAGCCATTATTACCGATACCACCAAGGTAATTCACACGCTCAATTCACTCTGTATAGAGATGGACACTCGTTACGATTTACTAAAAGATGCAATGGTGCGTAACATTAAGGAATATAACGTCAAATTTAAATCACGTAAGTTAAATCCAAACGATGGTCATCATTTCTTACCCTATATCGTTTTAGTAATCGATGAATTTGCAGACTTGATCATGACCGCGGGAAAAGAAGTAGAAACACCTATCGCAAGATTGGCGCAGTTAGCCAGAGCCATTGGAATTCACCTTATTATTGCTACTCAAAGGCCATCTGTGAATGTAATTACTGGAATTATCAAAGCTAATTTTCCAGCTCGTATTGCATTTAGGGTAACCAGTAAAATAGACTCGCGTACCATCTTGGATAGTTCTGGAGCCGATCAATTAATTGGTAGAGGTGATATGTTATATACACAAGGCAACGATCTGACACGTTTGCAGTGCGCCTTTGTTGATACGCCAGAAGTGGCTTCAATTACAGAATATATTGGATCTCAAAAGGCATACCCTGATGCACATTTACTTCCTGAATATGTAAGTGACGAAGGTGGCACAAATCTTGATATTAGTGTGGACGAACGTGATAAATTGTTTCGGGATGCCGCAGAAGTGCTGGTAATTGCTCAGCAAGGATCGGCCTCTCTATTACAACGTAAGCTGAAACTAGGATATAATAGAGCTGGGCGACTTATTGATCAACTGGAAGCGGCAGGAATTGTAGGTCCGTTTGAAGGTAGCAAAGCCCGACAAGTATTGGTTCCAACAATTGATGCGTTACATCAACTATTAGAAAATGAAAACAATATATAAAATGAAGACAATTGTACTTGCTTGCCTCGCTTTTCTGAGTGTAACTCTAGTAAGCGCTCAGGACGCCAAAACCCTACTTAAAGAGGTGTCAACCAAGGTGAAAAGTTATGATAACATTTACATAGACTTTAAGTATTCTCTCAATAATGTAAAGGAAAACGTAAATCAAGATACCCGTGGTGATGTTACGCTTCAAGGAGACAAATATGTATTAAACATGCTAGGTACCACACGCTTGTTTGATGGGACTAATATATACACTATAGTTCCCGAAGATGAGGAAGTTACCATTTCTGCCTATAACCCTAGCGACGATAAAGACATTACACCGTCAAAAATGCTGACCTTTTATGAAAAAGGATATACCTATAAAAAGGATATTGTTCAAACCACCAAAGGGCGGAAAATTCAGTATATAAAATTGATACCTATTGATTCAAGAGCGGAGATAAAGGACATCCTTTTAGGGATTGACGTTCAAACCAAACATATTTATAGGTTAGTTCAAACAGATGCCAACGGAACAAAATATACAATTACCGTAAATTCTTTTAAAACTAACCAACCCGTATCAAAAACTCTATTTACCTTTGATGGGCCCAAATACGAAAAAGACGGCTACTACATTAACAGGTTGGATTAATCTCCGTTGTGAAAATACTGGACAGGTACATACTCACTTCCTATTTGAAGACGTTTCTTAGCGTCTTCATTATTTTAATGTTCATTTTTGTACTTCAAACTATCTGGTTGTACATCTCTGAACTCGCAGGAAAAGATCTGGATATTTGGATTATTCTTAAGTTCCTTTGGTATGTGTCTCCTAGACTGATTCCGTTAGTGTTACCCTTGACCATTTTGGTAACCTCATTAATGGTCTTTGGTAATTTTTCTGAAAACTATGAATTTGCGGCGATGAAATCCACAGGGATATCGTTACAACGAGCAATGCGTAGCCTTACCGTGTTTATTCTTTTGTTGTCAGTAACAGCATTCTTCTTTGCCAATAACGTGATTCCATATTCTGAATATAAATGGCAAAACTTACGCCGAAACATTTCTCAGTTTCAGCCTTCTATGGCCATTGTTGAAGGACAATTTAGTCAGGTTGGAGATGGCTTTAATATAAAAGTAAAAGAGAAAAGCGGTGATCGTGATCAATTTTTGGATGAAGTTATCATTCATGAAAAAAAGGCCCAACGCCCTAGCGGAAACTATACAGTAACCATTGCAGCCAGCGGAGAACTCACTAGTGAAGAAGGTAGTAACACATTATCCTTAATACTTCGGGATGGATTTAGATATGATGAAGTGTTGGTGAAGGATGCAAAAAAAATGAAGAAGAAACCCTTCATCAAAAGCTATTTCGAAGAATACACTATCAATATAGACCTCACAGAAATAAATAATAAGGACATTCAGAAAGAAAACAATTTTAGTAATCACAATATGTATAATATTGGGGAGTTATTTGTTGAAATTGATTCGCTCTCTAGCAGCTATACCCGAGATATCGCAGTGTTTTCAGAAAATATGTACTTCAGAACGGGGGCCACTAAATTTAAAGATTCAACCCTAACAGCGAAGTTAGATACTGTTCCCATCTCAACTATTTTAGACATCTATGGATATCGACAACAAAGTGAGATTGTAAACCTCGCCTTAAGTAATGTACGAGGTACTATGCAGTCTGTTGAGGCTAAAAAAACAGAGTTTAAGATAAAAACGAAAAGACTCAATAAACATGAAATTGCTTTGCATGAAAAGTATGCACTCGCTATGGCATGCATTATTTTGTTCTTTGTAGGAGCGCCCTTGGGGGCGATTATCCGTAAAGGAGGTATGGGTCTTCCTATGGTTGTGGCCATTCTTTTATTTTTAACCTATCATTTTATCGGCATATTTGCTAAAAATAGCGCTGAAGACGGAACCATGCATCCGTTTATCGCCAGTTGGTTGAGTACAGCGATCATGTTACCTTTGAGTATTTGGCTTACCTATAGAGCAACTACAGACCAAGGTATTTTCGACATAGATTCCTTCCTTCAACGCTTTAGAAAAACTCCAGACCTCGATGCTGACAAGGTAGTTTTTGAAGACCTTAGTCAAAAGGCAGATATTAGTGCGGAAGAAGCAACCTTGTTGCAGACATACGATGTACATCAACTCAAAAGAGTTGTTAAAAATTACAGACAATATGGATACTCTCCAGCATATCGAGTAGGGGCTTTGCAACTATTAGATCGGCAAGGAATTAGCCAAGAAAACCTAAATATTACGGGAGATCTTTATAATAAAAACTATACGTTAGCCGAAACACTGATTAACAAATTCCGAAAAAACTCAATATTTTCCCTGTTGTTCTTTGGATTGATTTGGGTGCTATTGGTGGTGACTATCTTTATCGAAGGACATTCTACCAAATTTTCTTTTATTCTTTATATAGTACAGATAGTGTTTGTGATTATCTATTATATTTTTGCCCTGAGAGCCAAAAACAATGTGACCAAATTCTCTCAATTAACACAAGACAACGATATTATTGACACCATTCATCTTTTAGGAGCTCCTTTCTTTTTCGTAATATACTTTTACTATAGAAAAAAAATGAAACGAGACTTAAGTAAGATTATTTAAATACGGTCTATTCTACACACTTTCAATATCTTTGCATAATTAAAAAGTACACTATGATTTCTACACACCAAGATGCCTCTGTTCAACTAAACACTATAGAAGAAGCCATTGCTGATATTAAGAATGGAAAGGTTATTATTGTGGTGGATGATGAGAATCGGGAGAACGAGGGAGATTTTATTGCCGCCGCAGAAATGGTCACCCCAGAAATGATCAATTTCATGGCAACCAATGGGCGCGGTCTTATTTGTACTCCGCTTACCGAAGAACGCTGTAAAGAACTAGATCTTTCTATGATGGTAGAAAACAATACTGTTTTACACCATACCCCATTTACGATTTCAGTAGATTTAATTGGCCATGGATGCACTACAGGAATTTCTGTACACGATCGTTCAAAAACGGTAAAAGCATTGGTTGACGACACCACAAAACCAGGTGATCTAGGGAGACCCGGACACATATTTCCATTACGAGCCAAAAAAGGAGGTGTCCTTAGAAGAACCGGACATACTGAAGCTGCTATTGATTTTGCTCGACTGGCGGGACTAAAGCCAGCTGGAATTCTTGTAGAAATTTTAAACGAAGACGGAACCATGGCTCGCTTACCACAACTGGCTGAGGTTGCAAAAAAGTTTGACCTTAAACTAGTTTCGATTGAAGATTTGGTCGCTTATCGTATGGAACATGATTCATTGATAGAAAAAAAGGAAGATTTTAACCTTAGAACCAAATTTGGGGCGTTTCGATTGAGAGCTTATAAGCAAACAACCAACGATCAAGTACATATTGCGCTTACCACAGGGCACTGGAAACAGGATGACCCAGTATTGGTAAGAATCAATTCCACACTTGTAAATAATGACATATTAGGTACCCTTACCAATAATGTAGATAAGAAGTTAGACGACATGTTTCAGTTAATTAATAAAGAAGGTGCTGGAGCCCTTGTCTTTATCAACCAACAAAGTCAGTCTATGAATCTATTGTCTCGATTGGGAGAGTTAAAAGAAGCACAAACCGAAGATTCGGTTGCTAAAGCTCCAAGAATTAATATGGACTCTAAAGATTTTGGAATTGGTGCTCAAATTCTCCATGACCTAGGTGTTCATAAAATACGACTTGTATCCAATAGTCAAGAAACAAAACGTGTAGGAATGATAGGATATGGTCTTGAAATTACTGAGTATGTGCGATACTAGTGGGTTCTTGACGTTTTTAATCTCTATCCTGATATTATCTTTGGAGAGATGTAACCTTCAAGAATAACATTTCTATCTATTCTCTTCAATTTATTGGCTTCGGAAGTATCTGGGCGTTCTTAATGAAGACATTACCCAAAAAAGTCACTAAAGGTCTATTGCTTAACTTCGGAAACTTTACTTTTAAGCACACTTGCAATGGTATCTTTCATCTTTTTAGCGCGTTGCAATACCTCTTCTTCACTCCATCCAATTTTTATTAACGAAGAGATTGTTCTTCCCATAACAGCATCACTTTGTGAGAAATCACTAGAATTTAGATCCTGTATCTGTTGTTTGATTTCTGCGGGTAGGTTCCCAAGAGACTTTAAATTACGCAAGTGTTCCCAACCATTGATATAATGCCAGTTGTTGGTATACCAATAAAAACAGCCATCAACACCGGCTTCAGACAATGCTTTATGTGCTTCCTTGGTAAGCCCTTCATCTGGAAGGAAAAAATTAAGAAACGAATAGTTCTCTTCTCCACCATCGGGCACTCTTCTGAAAGTCACTCCATCAATTTCGGCCAAGGCTTTCCGAATAATACTATAGTTTCTTTTTTGTATTTCAATAATAGCTTCCAGTTTACCCAATTGCGCAAGACCAACGGCTGCATTTAATTCAGAAATACGAAAATTATATCCCAAAGTTGGATGGGTTTCAGCTCCCCTATCATTTCCCACATGGTCGTGTCCGTGATCCTGAAACTGATCTGCGTGCACTGCAAAGGCTTTGTTGTTTGTAATTACAGCTCCGCCCTCTCCACAGGTAATCGTCTTTACAAAATCGAAAGAAAAACATCCCAAATCTCCATAACTACCTAAGGGTTTTCCGCGATACGTTCCCCCTAGCGCCTGACATGCATCTTCCAGCAAAATAAGATTATGAATATTGCAGAGAGCCTGTAAATCATCTAGGTTAGCCATAGATCCACACATATGCACCGGCATTATACATTTTGTTCTAGGTGTAATTGCTGCCTCAACCGCTTTAGGGTCCATGGTAAGCGTATCGTCAATATCCACCAAAACAGGTACAGCTCCTAAGATCATAATCGATTCAAAGCTCGCCACAAACGTAAACGTAGGCATAATCACTTCATCACCAGCGCCAATCCCTGCTGAAGCCAATGCAACAGTTAAAGCAGCTGTTCCACTAGAAACCAATTGACAATGTTTCGCATCCATCTGCTTGGCAAATGCTTGCTCAAACTCTTTAGCCTTCCAATGGTTGTTTCTCATACCATCAAAGCCATAACGCATCAAAATTCCACTTTCTAATACATCGTTTACATGCTGGCGTTCTTCGTCACCAAAAATTTCAAATCCGGGCATACAATTTTTTATGAGGTTCTATCAATAAGATACGCGGCAAAGATAAGGGTTGCGTCCTAATTTACAATTGAAGACTCTCTTATAATTACGGCTGTATAATACACTCTTAAACATGGCGGATTATGTCATAATTTGCCCGCTGTGTCCCCAAGTAATTTTCGTATTTTTAAGTCCATTATATTTTACATTATAGATGACAGTTTATAAAATAAGAGATGCTACACCTACTGAATTTCGCCAAATTGGGGCGTTGATGGTAGCAGTATATTCCCAATTAGAGGGATTTCCATCACCCGAGGAGCAACCAGGTTATTATAAACTCCTTGCTAATATTGGCAGCCTCACCAGCAATCCCAAAACTAGGCTTTTGATTGCCATTACCGATGATGGTTATATTGGTGGCGGTGTTGTCTATTTTGGTGACATGAAATATTATGGCTCTGGAGGAACTGCCACCGCAGAAAAAAATGCTGCCGGTTTCAGGCTACTTGCCGTTGATCCAAAGACACGCGGAAAAGGACTTGGGAGCTTGCTCACCAAAGCATGTATTGATATCGCTAAAGAACAAGGGCTTCCTCAAATGATTATTCATTCTACCGAAGCCATGCAAATAGCTTGGAAAATGTATAAAAACATGGGGTTCACACGGTCACCAGACTTAGATTTCATGCAAGACAAACTTCCAGTGTTTGGATTCAGATTGGCCTTGTAGTCTGGTCTCCGCCTAGCATCTCGGATTCTTTTACATAGTAATCACCTTCGTCATAACACCCTACATTTTTCATAAAAACTAATATTAAATTGTCCTATCCAGTTCTTTTTCAAAAAGTTATATTTGTGTCGGAAATGGGCTGTTTTTTACTGCCCTTTGATATGTAAAATTATACACAAGATTTAATGAAAAACAAACCTCAATACCTAGAGAACGGAAAAGCACTTAAAGGATATGATGCTGTCAGCGTTTATAACGGTAACGCCACTCCAGGAAAAGAAAATATATCTTCAGATTATGAAGGCGCAATCTATCAATTTACTTCTTCAGAAAATAAAACAACATTTGACAGCGCTCCCGAAAAATACGCTCCTAAATATGGAGGTTATTGCTCCATTGCCATAAGTGAAGGTAGTTTGGTTGAAGCCAACCCTCTTAGTGCGTTAATTCAGGACGCAGAGCTGCATGTTTTTTATAAAGATGAAGCAGAAGACACCCAAGATGAATGGAAGGAAAACCCTGTTGAAAATAAAAAACGGGCAGAAATTGAATGGGAGAAGTTGATATAGAAGGCTATTCCATTACATATCAATGATAACTTCTGTTACACCACGTCGTACTTTTTTCATAGCAGAAAACATATCATCTTCGGCGCGATAACCAACGGGCAATACCAGCACCGAACGCAAGCCTTTTTCTTCAAGTCCCAAAATCGCATCATACTGATCGGGTTCAAAACCCTCCATGGGGCAAGCATCGATTCCTTCAATAGCGCAAACCGTAAGAAGGTTTCCTAAAGCGAGATATGCTTGTTTAATCATCCACTCGTCTATTTCGTTGGGGTCTTTGCTAGAAAATGAGTCCACCAAATATTCTTCAAAGGGAGCTAAAATATTCCGTGGCGTATTTCTAGTATCCTCTACCCGCTTAAAATAGTCCTTAATATATTGACCATTCAGTTTTGTTTCAATGCATAATACCAACACATGAGATGCATCTTTAACCTGTAACTGATCCATAGAAACGGGAACCAACTTCTCTTTGATGGTAGGATCGCTCAAGACAACCATTTTAAGAGGCTGAAGCCCATAAGAGGTAGCCGTAAGGTTGAAGGACTCTTTTAAGATATTTAGTTTTTCTTCGGAAAGTAATTTTGAAGGATCAAATTTTTTGGTAGCGTACCGCCATTTTAGCTGTTCAATAATATCTGTGCCCATAATAACTTTATACCTTTGTGTTATGCAAAAGTAAAGATCATTCTTATACTATGTACTCATAAACCATAAGATAATTCAATACGCAAAAAGCCTGTACCTATGTCTCAATTGGAAGAATTAAAAGATAAAAGTGAAACACGCATTTTTAAAGCGGTATTTCCGAACACCACGAACCACTACGATACGCTCTTTGGTGGTGCCACCTTGCATCTTATGGATGAAGCTTCTTTTATATGTGCGACCCGCTTCAGCCGAAAAAAAGTAGTTACTGTTTCTACAGACAAAATTGACTTTAACACACCCATACCCCAAGGAACCATCATTGAATTAGTAGCTCGTGTAGACAAAGTAGGGCGTACAAGTTGTGTTGTTAAGGTTGATATTTTTATGGAAAATATGTACAGCGATGCCCGAGAAAAAGCCGTTACCGGTTATTTTACATTTGTAGCCATTGGAGACGATAAAAAATCGATTCCCATTCTTTAGAAAAACCAAAGTTTAATCGCCATGGCTATGACCATGATCACCAAGAAAATTTTTACCAGGCCATCTCCTTTAGATACAGACCATCTACTGGCAAACCATCCCCCAGAAGCATTCCCAATGGCCAATACCAAGCCATATCCCCAATTAATCTTTCCGTGATAGGCAAAGGTTACTATGGCCCCTACGGTAAAAATAAGGGCAACCATCACTTTGGTGGCATTGGTTCTTACCAGTGACATTCTATGGATTCCAGACAGCGCAAGGATCATAAAAAAGCCCACACCCGCCTGAATAAATCCACCATAGATTCCAATAAAAAAGAACACCACAATCCCAATCCAGAGATATTTTCCAGTAAGTCGTTCTGTGTATTCTGTGAGGCTTTTCTTAGGTTTAAACACAATAAATATCACCACCAGCACCATAATAAAGGCCAGTATCTTGTTAAAGATATCGCCTCTAATATCTACGGCAATGGCAGCTCCAATAATAGCACCAACCAGGGCTGAAAGACCAAGATATACATTAAAAGGAAAGGTGGACACTCCCCTACTTTTAAATCCCGCAGTGGTAAATATATTTTGCGCAAAGATGGCAATCCTATTGGTTCCGTTTGCGATAGATGGGGGTAATCCCAAAAATATGAGCAGTGGTAGTGTAATAAGCGATCCTCCTCCAGCAATGGTATTGATCACTCCGGCCATAAAGCCGGCGGCTACCAGTAAAAGAAGATTCCATTCGAATTCCAAATGTATCATTGTTTTGAAAACGGAATAAAAGTACGGTTTATATCGATAATATATAAAACAGATATAGCCTAGGCTATATAGGGGGTATTATTTTATTGGAAATAATTCAAAAAATCTTTTAGGATATAAAAAAGGAGGTTATATTTGCAACCGCTAAAGGAGAAATGGCAGAGTGGTCGAATGCGGCAGTCTTGAAAACTGTTGAGGGTCACACCTCCGGGGGTTCGAATCCCTCTTTCTCCGCAAAAGGAAACCCACAACTTTCGTTGTGGGTTTTTTATTTTCTAAAGTGAGCCAAGTTTACTTGAGCGAAGAGAAAGGAAATAAAAAACCAAACATGCGCAGCATGTGATGGTTTCCATGATTGTATTGGATCTCCTTTAGGGATCATGAGCAAAGCGAATAATCCCTCTTTCTTCGCAAAAGAAACCCGCAACGAATGTTGCGGGTTTTTTATTTTCTGTAGCGAACCAAACATTTGGTGGTTCCATACATACTTAGAATCTTCAATTCAATTTCATAAAACAATGTCCTCTTTACTCCTACATTTGTCCACCTCACCTCATTTTATTGGTGCCATTTAGTTTGAAGCGAATATGTTTGCCAAAAACTAAATCGCATTGAAAAAAATAAATTTAATATCCATATTCTGGAGTGTATTCGCATCAATATCGATGTATGGTCAAGATGTAATTCTTGAGAATTTTGAAAGAAAATATTCTTCAGATAGCCTCAAGCTCTGGATCCAGAATACCATAAAAGAAGTTAGTGAAAGTCATCCAGGTATGTATCGATATACCTCCAAATCAGAATTTGACACCTATACCAACGAACTATTACAAACAATCAATGATTCAATGACCACCATTGATTATTATAGGAGGTTAAAGCCTCTCTTCGCCAAAATAGGCTGTTTACACACTTCGGTTATTTTATCACAACCTTACAGGGAATACTATGAAGAGGCATTAAAATTTATTCCTATCGGAATATTTATTGATTCCAATAAAAAAGTATATATAACTAAAAACTATGGCGGCACTACAACCGTACCCCTTAAAAGTGAGCTGATAGCAATAAATGAACAACCCATTATGGAAGTTCTAAATACGTTATATAAAGCCATACCATCAGATGGATATAATCAGACGCTAAAAACACTTTTGCTAAATCATACGTTCCCGCTGTGGTATCAGAGCATACTGAGTACCTCGAGTAAATTTAATATTGAAGTTGCAGAAGATGGCCACAGGAAAACGTATCATGTGGCAGGTGTTTCAAGGGAAGAACTTCCTTCCCTTGGAATAGAAGACACTGCACCCCCTCCTTTGGAATTCGAAATAAAAGACGGGATAGGGTTTCTAACCATCAAATCGTTTTCTCAAAGTGCTATTAAAGATTGCGGCCAGAATTTTAAAAAATTCATTAAATCAGCATTCAAAGAACTCAATAAACATCAGATAAAAGATGTAATTATAGATGTACGGGGAAACACCGGAGGAAGCGACAAAAATGCCGTGTATTTTGCGACTCATTTGTTTGACGAACCCTTTTCATATTGGAAACATCCTGTTGAAGTAACTGAACAAATGGCAAAAGATTTCAAGACATGGTATGGTATCTTCTTTAAAAGACCAAAACAGGTGGGTGCTACCTATCAATGGAAAGGCACGCGTTGGTGGCTTAGTACAGCTTTTAACTATTATAAAACCCAAAAGCCGGCTAAACAAAACTATAAGGGCAATGTTTATTTACTTACTGATGGTGGTTGTATGTCGTCCTGCTCAGATGTTGTTGCCATTCTATCACATAATAAAAAAGCCATAGTTGTTGGAGCGGAAACCGGAGGTGGATTTCAGGGAAATACCAGTGGTATGATGCCCACAATTAGCATACAACCAAACCTTACGATGACTATTCCCTTGCAAAAGTATACGAACGCGGTAGACACATCCAAAAATATAGGTAGAGGTGCAATGCCTGATTATCCCATAGTACTTACGCTAGATGATTGGATGAACGAAAACGACATACATATAGAGTATGCGAAACGTCTTATAAAAAACAAATTCTATTAACTATATAAGTGTTATTTCAATCTTAATAAACTATTTAAAATGAAGATACAGCTTGCTATTTTTCTATTTATCAGCGCATTACATGCGTGCAATACTATTTCTATCGAGAAAAAAATTATAGGAGAGTGGAAAATGCTTACCGTCTATGATGCTTCTATTGATGTAAGCTCCAAACATAACCCAGCCAACGAAAGATGGATTATGTTTAATCCGGATGGCGTTTTTGAAAGCGGCGGCAAACCTTTTGGTCCGAACAGAGGCACCTGGGAGATTGACAGTAAAAAATCAATATTGATATTGCACAGTGACGCTGACAACGACGACAGTGCTTGGCATCTTACTATTGAAAAAGATCGCATGTATTGGATTGGTATAGGTGATGAGAGAAAAGCAGGATATAAATTGGTATATCAACGTTCGTAATACGTTTTCAACTCTCTTAGTCTTTTGCTTTTAGTTCTTCTATTTCTGCCTCAAGTTTTGCAATATACTCTTGTTGTGGTAAAAAAGCCTCGTTTATTTCATCCATCGTATATCGCGGCGTAATATGTTGAGGACAATTCCAATCGTAGGCTTCAATGTGAAATACAATCATACGCTCTGGTCGAAATTTGTAATCTTTTAAGTCTAGTAGATTATATAATTCTGGACTATCCTTAAGTGCTACGACTTCCGCTTTAGCGAAAATTTTTAGACGCTTTTTTGTTGGATAATCTATCATGATGAGCGATACATTATTATTTGTTATCATGTTGCCCACAGAAATGTATTGCTTATTGCCAACAAAGTCTATAAAGCCTAATCTTTTCGAGTCAAGTACTTTTAGAAAGCCTGTTGCTCCCCCTCTATGCTGTATATAAGGAAACTCCTTTACTCCAATTGAGGCTAAATAAAAACTGTTTTGGTTTTGAACAAATGACACTTCATTATCTGTCAGTCCATCAACAACGCTAAATTTCTCCATACGTTCATATCCCTTACGACTGCCATTTTTTTCTTGTAATCTTTTAACGGCCTCTGTAAACGCAATTTCTGCAAAGTTTTTAGCCATGGTTTATTTTTTTCATGATTATACGTAATGTGATAGTCTTCAGTTCGAGTAGCATTCTCTTTTCATAAATCGTTATGCTACCCAGAACTAAAAACTATTTCATCTTGGTCGTTACTTTATATTGTTTCTGTCTAAGAAATTCAGAATATAATTGGCAATCTCATCCCCTTTCTCTTCTAAGGCGAAGTGTCCCGTATCTAACAGATGAAATTCTAGGTTCTTTAGATCCCTTTTATAAGGATGTGCACCTTCGGCTGGGAAAATATAATCGTTTTTCCCCCAAACAATTAATGTTGGTGGTTGGTGATCTCTAAAGTATTGTTGCCATTCTGGGTAAAGGGGCACATTGGTTCTGTAGCTATAGAACATAGCCAGTTGAATCTTATCATTTTCCTCCCTAGTTAAATGTTGTAAATCCAAATTCCAATTATCCGGACTGATTTTGGTCGAATCCTGCACCCCATGGGTATATTGCCATTTTAAACCAGCAAGAGAATGAAACCCTTCTAATGGTTTACCATTTTCTATCGTATACTCATTCCAATATTTCTTAATAGGAATCCAAAAATCTCTTAACCCTTCATCATAGGCATTTCCATTTTGGATGATTAAAGACGCCACACGATCAGGATATTTAGAAGCAATTCTAAAGCCAATTGGTGCACCATAATCCATTAAGTAAATGCTATACTTTTCAACTTTCAGTTCTTCTAGAAAACTTTCGATGATATTAGCCATATTGTCGAAGGTATAATCAAAGTCTTTCATTTTAGGCTGATCACTCCTTCCGAAACCTGGATAGTCAGGTGCTAATACATGATATCGCACAGATAAGTCTGTAATTAAATTGCGAAACATATATGACGATGTTGGATACCCATGTAACAATAATATGGTTGGTTTATTTACGTCTCCCGCTTCTCTATAAAATATGTCCAAGCCATTCACTTTGATTGTTTTGTGAAGCGTAGCATGCGTTTTCTCTTTAACATTCACTACCGTTTCACTGATCGCTGGATTTTCAAAAGAAACCAGCCCTATAGATAACACAGCTAATGCTGCAATTCCGAATACTGATCTTACTATTTTTGTTTTCATAATCTTATGGTGTTACTAATTATTTACATTTTGCGTGATAAGGTGTCCCTATCTGAACCGTCTTTTACTATTCCAAGTAAAACTCTTTGATTGTTGCTGTGGTGTTTTCATTTGTTGTTGTTACTATGTTATTTACATTCTCTTTGGCTTTCCTAAAGAGGTATTCTATTTATGTATTATTAATTTAGTACTGACAAGTCTGTACGATACGTGATAAAAAAATAGCTACTAGCTTAATAGCAATTTTTCACAGGTTCTTTTTGCCGTAACAATAGGCCATGCGTCTTTTTGAATTTGTGACAATATGATTGCCCCCTCTATAAGCACAATAATTTCGTCGCCCAATACCCGGGCTTCTGTTGTTGAATATTGTTCTTCATCAATTAACAAGCTATGCATCCATTCACGTAACTCATTTTTATGCAATACTACTTGATCTCTAATTTTATCGTGATCACGCGGTAGATCGGTAACAATATTTTGCCAGCCACATCCTCTAAATGAAACCTCTTCAAGCCAATCATTCAAATAATCGAAACTTGCAAGTATCTTTTTCTTATTTGTTTTCTCAGATTTAATATGATTCTCCAACTTCCCCATCCACATACCATGTCTTCCCATTAGGTAGGCAACCGCAATATCTTCTTTAGACCTAAAATAACGATACATACTATCCTTAGATACCTCAGCTTCTTTTAATATCTTATTTATTCCGGTTTGATTATATCCGTCATAATAAAATAAATGTGAGGCTGCAGCAATGATTCGTTCTTTTACTCCTTGTCTTTCCATAGGACAAATGTAATCAATATTTTATAGTACAGACAAGTCAGTACTATTTTAACCTTTAATTAACATTTCACATCTATTCTTTGTATCGAAAATTAACAACTTGATCACTTGAATTTAACACTCTAGCGAGCCATTAACAACCTTCTTCCCTCTTTTTCACCCTAAAAGAAAACCCACAACTTTCGTTGTGGGTTTTTTATTTTCTTAAATGGGTCAGATCCGAGTGCCTCCTAATTAATTTCGTGAATTTTCACCTCACCCAGGGTCAGTCCCTTTTTAATATTTGGAGTACCTGTATATCCAATAACGGCTTCTCCATAGGCTGTAATTCGAATCTGATCCGAAGTATTTAAACTAAACTCTCCCTCTCCATAGGCCGTAAGTTTCGTATTGTTATTCTCCATATCGAGCATATTTACTTCGCTCTCTCCAAAGGCCACTATTTTATTATTAACTACGTTTCCTGCATTTATTTTTAAATAACTTTCACCATAGATTGTAGTGTGAAGCTTCTGTAATTGGAGTTCTTCAAAAGTAACTTTACTTTCTCCATAAATTTTTAACCGAAGCTCTTCTTGATCAATTTTATCTTGAAACAAAAACTGCTCATCTCCCCGCAATGAAAATTCATCAACTTGCGTATAGGTAATTGTGGCGGTCACTTGAGTTCCTTTATATAAAGAACGCTTCATTTTATGCCCATCTACATATACTTTTTCATTTTTAGGAATATCCTTCGCTCCCTCCAAGTATACACGAAGTGTTTTCCCCTTCACTTCAATATTTAATTTCGCGTCGTCTACTTTAGAGTTTTCAATGGTAACAGATTCGTTAGTGCCTTGAACAAAGGTTACCTCGATATGCGGACTCACAATAACTTTGTCAAAGGAATCAACATTTACAGTTCTTTGCGCCACAGCAGTTCCCAACGTGATAAAAAGAAGGACTGCGCAGCTTAGGATTTATTTTTTCATAGTGATAGTTTTTGAATGATAGCACGGCAATTTGGTTAAACAGCTGCCGTTTCGTTGTTTAATAGACTGGACAATTTTTAAGATGTGACAGTATTCGCCTATTTTTTTGATTTTTTTCTGAAAGTTCTTATTCCAACTCCCTTCAGAAGAAAAATAAATTAAAAAACACCCCTGACACAATCTGACACAATCACAATTACATTTGTAGTATTACTAATTTAAAAAGACATCAAATGAAAAACGCAGTTAACTGGTTTGAGATTCCCGTAATCGATTATGAAAGAGCCAAAAAATTCTACACAACGGTCCTCGATTGTGACATCATGGATTATCACATGCCGGAAAAGAACATGAAGTATGGAATGTTTCCTTACGATATGGAAAGCCAAGGTGTGGGCGGTGCTATTGTGCAAATGGATGAAATGAAACCATCTATGGACGGTTCGACCATATACTTAAATGGTGGTGACGATCTAAGCGTTGCCTTGTCCAAGGTAGAGGCCGCAGGCGGAAAAGTCTTTATCCCGAAGACGGATATTCAGGAAAATGGATTCTTTGCGCAATTTTTGGATACCGAAGGCAATCGAGTTGCCTTACATTCAATGGGTTAATACACAGCATAGCGAATCCTGCTCAGGGTTCGCTATCTTTGTTTTATGTCACAATTATCTAGGCTCATATCGCTCCTTACCCTGTTACGATCTAAAAGATTGTTAACAGCCACAGAATTGGCCAATAAGTACGACGTAAGCGTTAGAACCATTTACAGGGATATTCGGAAATTGGAAGGTGCCGGAATTCCAGTGTATACCATTGAAGGCCGGGGATATAGTTTGGTCGATAATTACACCGTAGCACCCGTACAGTTTTCAGAAAAACAAGCCAACGCACTCATTACCGCACAACACATTATCAATCAATCAAAAGATGTTTCCTTTGTGAGTGATTTTAACGAGGCACTCACAAAAATAAAATCGGTTTTTAAAACCTCTATTCAGGAGAAAAGTGAATTACTGCACGATAAAATTCATGTGTTTAATTGGCATTATGAAGAATTTACAAGCGATGCACTTTCGGAGATTCAAATGGCGATTACAAACTTCAATTATGTAGAAATCAACTATCAGAAAGCCAATGACCCCACAATTTCGTTTCGGAAAATTGAGCCTTGTGCCATGTACTCTACCAATAACAAGTGGATTTTAATTGCCTGGTGTCATCTTCGTACCGAGTTTCGAGCGTTTCGAATAGATCGCATTCGTCATTTCAAAATAGTACCAGAAATCTTTGAAGATAGAAAATTCAGTATTCAAGATTACTTCGCTTCCTGTCCTTATGACGGTGCTTAATTTATTCTGCTACCATCAGATATAATACACACACCTTCCTGTCAATCTACAGTTGGCTGATTTTCAGTTTTAAACATATTACTTTCATAAAAAAAAGTTAAACTATCTTGTATTAATAGTATTACTATCATATCTTTGCAAAACATTTATGGAAGGCCTACCAATACATATAACCATTAATCCCGATCTCTATTCAAAAAACCCTGAGTCATCAGACCTAGGAAAAAAAATAGTGAGTCATAGCATTGAAATGATTAATGAGTTGGGGTTTGAATCGTTTACATTCAAAAAACTTGGTTCCGCCATAGGCTCTAACGAAAGCTCTATATATCGCTATTTTGAAAGTAAACATGCGCTTTTGGTCTATCTTCTTAACTGGTATTGGAGTTGGATAGAGTATAAACTTGTCTTTGCAATCGCCAATCTAACCTCTCCCAAAGACAAATTGAACTTAGCAGTAACATTACTCACCCAAGAAATTAAAGAAGACAATTCGTTCTCTTTTATAAACGAAGTCTTGCTGCATAAAATAATTATTTCTGAATCGGCCAAAGCGTATTATACGAAAGATATCGATGAAGAAAATGAAAAAGGGTTCTACAAAACCTATAAAAGAGTAGTACAAAGAGTAAGTGATCTCATTTTAGAAGTAAATCCAAAATTTGAGTTTCCTCACATGCTCGTTTCTACGGTGATTGAAGGAGCACACCATCAAAGATATTTTTCAGAACATCTTCCCTCATTGACAGATGTTGAAGAAGGAAAAAATAATATTGTAAGATTCTACACAGACCTTGTAATAAGAGCAATCTCATGATAAGCATACAGCGACATACCCTATCAGGCCTTATTAAGCACATCACATTTATTGTGATACTCTTAGGTATGCTGTTACAACCACTAGTGGAAACTATCGCATTATGTATAGATAGTGATATCGAGTTTGCCCAACTGAATAATGAGAAAGAAGCTGATGAAAAAGAAAAATTAGAGGAAGATACTAAGACCGAAAAAATCGAACTTCAGGTAATCTATGAGTACAATCGTCATTTGGGTTATGCCTCATCCTCTATTCGTTATGAAGCGCAACATCTACCTTGGGATTTTAGCATAGAAATCCCCATTCCACCTCCCGAACTGTTATAATTTAACATAATATCAAGCCGAACGTTTGTTCGTTCAAGTGGGTTCCGTGTTATGGAATTCATCTATTCACTTAATCAAATTATCAATTCAAAAATAATTTTGGTCTTCGGATCAACGTAGTTTTTACTTCATTTAAATTATGAACAGTTCAAATCCTTTTAAAAATTTTAAGGCAGATATTCCAGCGAGTATTGTTGTCTTTTTTGTAGCGCTACCCTTATGTCTAGGAATTGCCTTGGCTAGTGGTGCTCCCCTATTTTCCGGTTTAATAGCTGGTATTGTTGGTGGCATTGTAGTTGGGGCCATGAGCGGCTCTCAAGTAGGTGTTAGCGGTCCTGCTGCCGGGCTTGCCGCAATTGTACTTACCGCTATTGGTGCCCTTGGCGGGTATCAAAACTTCCTGTTGGCAGTAGTCTTAGGGGGTATCATTCAGTTACTTTTTGGCTTTTTAAAAGCTGGTATCATTGGGTATTATTTTCCTTCATCAGTAATTAAAGGAATGCTCACAGGTATTGGAATTATTATTATTTTGAAACAAATACCACACTTTTTTGGCTATGATGCGAATCCTGAAAGAGATTTTGCTTTCTTTCAAGTAGATGGAGAAAATACATTCTCTGAAATCATAAATACCTTTAATTTTATTAGTCCGGGTGCCACAATAATCGCGGTCATTGGCTTAGGTATTCTGTTATTATGGAGTCAAGTGCTTTCCAAAAAAGGAAAAGCATTCAAATTGATTCAAGGTCCGTTAGTTGCAGTAGCCGTAGGAATCATATATTCGGTAGTAACGGCAGGTAACAACTCCATAGGAATCTCTTCGGAACATTTGGTGAGTGTGCCAGTTCCGGAAGATGCTTCTTCTTTTTTAGCACAATTCAGTTTTCCAAATTTTAGTGCTATTTCGAATCCTCAAATATGGATCACGGCTTTTACTATTGCTTTGGTAGCAAGTCTTGAAACTTTATTGTGCGTAGAGGCTACAGATAAATTAGATCCCCGTAAACGTGTTACTCCAACCAACAGGGAGCTTTTGGCGCAAGGAACAGGAAACATTATCTCTGGGCTTATAGGAGGGCTTCCTATCACTCAAGTAATTGTTCGTAGTTCTGCCAACATTCAATCTGGAGGGAAAACAAAAATGTCCGCTATTATTCATGGGTTCTTTTTACTAATTTCAGTAATTCTAATACCAACACTTTTAAATAAGATCCCATTGTCGGTATTGGCAGCAGTTCTTCTAATAGTAGGATATAAATTGGCCAGTCCAGCGCTTTTCAAGAGCATCTATAAGCAAGGTTGGAAACAATTTGTACCTTTTGTTGTTACCGTAGTGGGCATTGTCTTTACAGATTTGCTTATTGGTATTGGACTAGGTCTTGCAGTTGGTATTGTGGTGATTCTAATTAAGAGTTTTCAGAACTCCCACTTTTTACACCTTGAAGACAAAAGTAACGGTATCACCAAAATTAAAATAACTTTAGCCGAAGAAGTAACCTTTTTTAACAAAGGAGCCATCCTGAAAGAGTTGGACAACATAGCCCGAGATACGCATCTGGAATTAGACGTTAGAAACACAAGGTACTTGGACAATGATATTGTTGAAATTCTTGAGGACTTCTCATTAAAAGCCCGCAACCGAAATATCAATATCCAATTAATTTCAGAAAGAGGTACCGTCGAAAATCCCGAAAGTTTTATTCAATTTTTTAAATTGCGCCCGAAAAGCGCTTAAACAATTTCATAACCATATAAATATTTAACTATGAAAGCACATACAAAAGAAACACAAGCAACAATGACACCGGATCGCTCGTTAGAGGAATTAAAGCAAGGAAACCAACGTTTCCAGGCAAACCAAAGAGCGGATAGAAATCTAATGCAGCAAGTAGAAGATACAAGTACAGGGCAATATCCCTTTGCTACTGTCTTGAGCTGTATAGATTCCAGAGTTTCTTCTGAATTAATTTTTGATCAAGGAATTGGAGATTTATTTAGTATCCGCATCGCTGGAAATTTTGTGAACGAGGATATTCTAGGAAGTATGGAGTTTGCCTGTAAATTGGCTGGCACAAAACTAGTAGTAGTTCTAGGGCATACGGCTTGTGGCGCCGTAAAAGGAGCTTGTGACCATGCTAGGCTTGGTAACTTAACTGCTCTTATCAACAAAATTGAACCTGCGGTAGAAGCCGTGACAGAACCTACGGATGAGTCCATGAGGAATTCACAAAACATCGATTTTGTAAACGAAGTGGCTCAGAAAAACGTGCATATGACTATTGACAACATTCGCTCTTCAAGTGAGGTCTTGGCCGAAATGGAAAAAAATGGGGAAATTAAGATTGTTGGTGGTATGTATGATATCAAAACCGGAATGGTCCATTTCCTATAAACAGAAAGAAGATGAAAATGAAATTTCGAAACATACCAATTTTATTTGTTCTTTTTCTAATGCCTTTGGTTGCTCATAGTCAAGACGACACGGGAAATTGGATCATGTATTTTGGTACCAATAGAGTGAGCGACGCCTTTAGTATTCATACCGAAGTGCAATATCGAAATCACACCATTGCTCCTGTGAATATTGAACAGCTCTTGCTGCGAACGGGAGTTAACTATCATTTTGCCAAGAATGCATTTGCAACCATGGGGTACGCCTATATCGGAAACCACCTTTATGAATCTGAGCGCTCAAGTCCAGAGGTAGAAGAACATCGAATTTGGCAGCAGCTCATTACTACCAATATCCTTGGAAGGGTCAAGTTTGAGCATCGCTACCGAATAGAAGAACGCTTTGTTGAACGAGACTTTAAAACTCGGTTTAGATATAGACTCATGCTTTTTATACCGCTCAATAAGCCCGAAATGACCACAGGGACATTCTTTGCAGGTGTCTATGATGAGATATTTATCAACGGTGAAGAGGAGTTGTTCGATAGAAATAGACTCTACGGAGGCTTTGGCTATCAATTTTCCAAAAATTTGAATATTCAAACTGGTCTTTTGTACCAAAGGGTACGAACTACTGGAAAGGCATTTCTACAGTTTGGAATTGTCTACAACACAGATTTACGAAAGGAAAAAACATAACTAAGAACTTTTCAGGTAATTCCAGTATTGATATCTAAAACGCTAAGCCCAAAGCGAGGTATCGATACTGGGATTTCATTTTTATAAACTCTTGGTAACTGTTCTAATTCAAGCCGTTAAAATTCAAACCACACATTCGGATGAGTTCCATTTCTTTTAAAAGAGCTCCCAAAATTGTAGTATACTCTTCATAAGAGTATAAACCTTCTTTATACAATTGCTTCGTTAAAAGGTGTTGTTCAGATTTAAATTTTACTTGATTATATATCGAGGTAAGTTGTGTCGTGCTCATAATTTTTTGGTTTTTCAGTTCTCAAAACAAATACAGTGTCTCTTTCGAAAAACCAAGAAGCGTGCCAAAATTACAACACGCTAACTATCAGTAATTTGAATTTCGTCAATCATCAAAATCTCTATTAAAAAACCCACAACCTATGTT